>Ga0224511_10001371_pt1 | contig 14540 bp, 4 predicted proteins | sample SF_May12_sed_USG_2_FD_169988 | JGI IMG/M metagenome (GOLD analysis project Ga0224511, IMG submission 169988) | Sediment microbial communities from San Francisco Bay, California, United States - SF_May12_sed_USGS_8_1 | ecosystem: Environmental > Aquatic > Marine > Sediment | place: USA...
AACCTTGCGACACAGCAAATATATCGTTGGATCAAGAAAACTGTGGAGCGTGTTCATTACTATAAATTGTAATGGCAGCATCAACAAGATCAAAGAAAACTGGGAAAATCCTACCTTTTTCATCCAAGATAGCGGATATTTGTTTACAAATTAAATGTCGGGAGCAGCGCGATTACCCGCCCTGTTTACATTTCAATTATTAAAAAGACCTCTATTATCAATACCGAATTACTTCAAAACATTGTCAAGCGCTTTAGTAAATGTTGTTAAAGATCAAAGTTATTCTTTCTGTTAAATGTCTTATAAGTTTGACTCAACAAACGTTTAAATTATTGCGATGTATTTAAACTGTTTCAATCATTTTTATGGAGCACTAAATAACATACGGCATACCATTCGGGACTTTGTCGACGCCTCCTACTTGGTACCATGACCCGGGTGTCATGTGTGGCGTTCCTCCAAACCTCATATAGTTAAACTGGCCTACAAAAATTCATGCGCGATTTATTAACATACACAGTCAATAAGAACTACAAATATAGTTAAGTTAGTGACTATGTATTTTCCGATGCCAGGTTAGATACCGACCTGAGCCGTTTTTACATGCGAGATGCATAGAGGATTCTTGTGTGGCGGAATTGTTTGCCGTGCCAAGAAGTTTCACGTACGCCGTGATTGAATAAATGTTGCCACCGTGTACGTCAACGTTCTGTGCGATATTGTTCCAGAACTGATGCCTGTGGAACAAAACACGTGCTATATACATGTTATAACTTGTAAAGCTTTTAAACAAAATTACTTTTTTGCCTTTCATCTAGGTCTTTTAAAGCTAAATGAAGTTCTGGTAATATCACATTTTGAAATTGGAGAAAATAAACAACAGGGAGTGCAACTGTATATTCAGCAATTATACTGAATCGAAGTTTTTTTTTAATTTCGCTTAAAAAAAAAATTATGAAAACATGCATGACATTTAATTAGGATTAAATTAAATATTTTATGTTTACACAATATAGGCTGGCGTGCGTTTGGTGAAACATCAGTGCGATTATTTCGAATATTCTGATATGTTATAAATCATGTTTGTTAAAAACCACATTTAAAGCAAATACGTGTCACGTATGGCTTAAAAGCAATGCTAATGCAATACGCGTACACCATAAATTAGTATAAATGCTTTATATTGTCGCTTGAAGCTCCCAACCGAGTTACAAGCAATAGTTTTATGCACTTGTTTTGGTGGACGCAAAGATATGCAAGGCACCGCACAATAAGTTTAGCAGGTAGTTTGACCACTATGATATAACCTAAACAATATTTAATGTGCTAAAAGATAAAAAGCATAATTCAACTAACCTGTTGTAAACATGGACGCTATGGCTTCCATTGTAGGCGTCACTGCTTGATGAAAATTGACAGGATTTACAGTACCAGTTGCCCGAGTAGTCCGTGCTCTTAAAGTCCGCGTTGTGCAAGAGATTACAGTACACTAAAGCAAAACAGCAGCTCGCTATGACAATAACATAATGAAGGCGGCGTTGCGACCTTAACGCCATCGTGTCCAGTCTATAATCTGCAGGGTCTTTAAGTGGGACAACGAGTAGGTATCATGGCTCATTTAAGAATCTTATCGGTCGAAATGTACTTACTATTATAGCTGCAAGTACATGAATGTCTTATTATATCAAATACAAATTAAAAGTGACGGTGCAAATTGTAGCCATAATGAAAAGAGCTTAAGAGCAATACTTAATGCTTAATGCTTATATCTAAAAAGCGAGTGACTGCAATAAAACATTAAGTGTACTGTCGTTTAATTACTATGTACACTTTACTACCTCGTTAATCAAACACGCACTTAAACGTTGTATTAACCAAATAGATATGTTAATGGTAACTGTATGTTTACCAGAGATTTTTGATAAGTTTCTCTACAGTCATTGTAAATGCTTTATGTTGATCGTTTTGCATGTTTATGTAAAGAATGAAGATGCAATGCGTTTGAAATAAACCGTGTTCAAACCAATTGTAATACTAAATTGAAACTTTATTGCCTAAGCATTTTGAAAACATCACACTAATTTATGTTCGTTATGCATGTTCTAGTTATTCTCAAACCACAGCAACCATGCTTTGTGTATCCTATAAACAGTAAATTTAAATTTGAAAGGGTCTTTAAATGACGTCAAAGGCAAACTCCATTAGAAAAGTGGATGACGAAGGAACAGCATTGGGCTCCATTTTTACCGACATATTCATTTATGTTTTAATGAACTAAAACTCTTGTCGATTAACAAAATACCCACAAACTAATCGGACGATTTAAGCATGTCATAACGTCATTTCCATAGAGGATCTCTGATGTAACAGTTTTGTTACTTACTCGGGTTAGGTCATGCAGTTGTTAAATGTTTGGGCGGGTATGAGTAAATCACTTAAATGAACTAAAGATTTAATTAAAAAATCGGCCACAAAAATTTCTAGTAAAAATCATTTGTTTAATTCTGCTATGAAAAGCAGATTTTTCCCTTAAAGAGGATCACATGAAACGATTTTAAGAGCCAAGACGTAAATGTTAGACGCAGAGACACGGTGAATGGTGACCGATGTATTACTTTGTTTATATTTTAAAACATGGGTGTATTCAGTTCTTAATTTCATATTAAAATGGGACTACGAATCCTATACGCATTCCTGTAATTTTTCGAAGGACAGAAACATCCCCCGTATGTCCCGAATCACACCCACATGGATGTCCGGGTGTTTCCAATGTATGCTATGTTTCATTTGGACCCCGGCAATGTTTGTTACCGTGTGTAAGTAAAATGTTTGTAACAGTTTTGGTTAATACATATTTAATTGAAACTTACAGAATCTGTTCCAAACCTATTACACTGAATCATGCGCAAATACAGTTAAAATCGAATTATTATAAACAAAATTATGAACGGTTTCCACAAATTTATCAAACAGCCCCTGAATGAACGGAAAATACGGATGTTGGATCTTTGTAAACATATTTACATAATAGTATGTACTCCCGAACTATGTTATGAGCCGAATAATAATGTTATTCATAGAAATACGTTATTTCAATTAAATACAGAAAGAAAACTAGAAACGAAAATATAAGTACATACATGACTACATGTACACAGACTCCTCTGGAATGGAAATTGCTCTAAGCGCTGGCAATTAGCTTGACCTTATTTGCTTGCTCATTTCCGTTTCATTGGGAACCAATATCACGAATACAATTTGTGTTGAGGGATAAGTAAAGCATATATCAGGCGTTAAACCATTTTCGGTACAATTCACATGAAGTATGCTTCATGATTATAAAAACTAAAGGGAAGAACACTTGTGTATCCTCTTTCTACTTACCAGGTTGTTGGAAAAGTTGCATTTATATAACAATTGATTAGTTTGCTTGACAGCAGCCGATATTGTTAAATTAACAATGTCGTTTATGTAGCATTGGATTTTTTTTATTCTATTTCAAATACTTATATTTGGTATTAAAGCAGCTGTCCTCCAGATGCTCAAAAAATAAAAATTGAAAACAATATTAAAACTAACGCTAAATACTGGTCAAGTTATGTTCAGTGGAGAAATCTATTATTACTGACCCCTTAATTCAGTTGACAAATCGTTGGTAAACATCTTTTTCCTTTGCATAATCTACTGCGTTAGTAACGCAGTAGCCGTGATGTGTAATAGGAATATCCCGACGGCAGAAAAGCGAATTATCCGTTTTCAAAGCAAAACAGTGAAAATATGTAAGTTTTTTTATTTCTAACAACTATTATATATATTTGAAGAGTTATTTAGAAAAAAACGTAACAAATGATTTAAGTATATTCTGAAGGACAGCTGCTTTAATATTGGCAATGTGCCCACACACATTGTATTTCATTTGTTTCCATATATGCATTAGCTTTCTTTATTGATATAAAGAAGGCAAGTTATGTAAATTACCATATTATTTACTAATAAAGCGTTTTTGGTACAACATATATCATATTGCGAAAAGATTATTGCAAAAAATTAGTTTTACAGCAATGTGATCAAAAGTTATGTAACGGCATAATTGCTATTAATATTGAAATGCACCTGATGCCGTAACAAGCAAAAGTATCATATTCACATCAATAAATGTTGATTCATTTGTGTCGTTTTTATGTGAAGAATGCTCAGAAAAGAATGTTTGAAAGCCATGATGAGAGAGCACAAAATAAAATTAATGTATGTTTGATGTTGAATGGGAAGAAACTGATTAACTTGATAAACTGAAAACTATTTTAAGTAGATAAGGAATAACGAATGACGTTTTCATTTTGTATTTCTGGCATTCAAGACACACAAAAAAACTAATGCAAAAACCCTTGATACATGTAAGTGATTTAGCTAGGCATAAGCCGTTCGCTTACCTTGACAAAAGCAATGTATCACAACACAATGGAAGTAGGGAACAAACTGAGTTCGAGTTTGTTTGCCACATACATTTTTAACTTAATACGATCAATTGTGTTCATTTTTATTACACGTCGGACATTGCATTTTATTGTGTGTTTCCTGTTGCTTAAGCATACCTTTTCTAAATAGTCCCTTGAGGAGAATGACTGTATACACTGTATGTAACAGTTTGCGAATATATGTATTTCACATAATCGCAATCTTAACACGTTTATACATGTTTATAAATACATATTGAATGTTAAATCGTGTTGAATTTGTGATGACTATATATTCATAAATTCTCCTTCATACCACTTTCTGAACGCAAATAACCTGCTGTGTAACGTATGGATTCGCCAAAGACCGATTAAAGGCACGAAAACAAATGTCATACAATGTGAAATTGATTCCAAAATGACCTGTGTTTCAACACGATCTTTGCCAAGCCGTTGATACGTACTTCTTTAATACCAGATAGGAAGATAATAGTAAAGAATACATTTCAAGAATAGTGTTGACTATAGCCCTTTTTTCTGAAACACCTTTAAACCTTTGTCAATGCATGTTTTTAGTTATTTTGCTGTACGTTCAGTTAAAAGAACGCTATTGTTTGTACAGTAAAATAAAAATGATAATGAAGTGGGTGTAAACGGTGTCTGGTTCCAACATTCAAAAACACAAAAGTTAGCAAATATAACACATTATCTCGTAGAAATGCCACCTTAGATGATTTGCTAACAGTGATTACAATTAAATATGTAGTGTGAATATATGACTCATATTTGAAAGAAGTAATAATGCAAGCTACGAAGATGTATTACGTGGTTTTCATATAAATGACAACAGATAGTTTAAGAAATATTTTCAGATCACAACGTTCTTGACACGGTGGAAGATTTTGATTATGATAAAATCGTATACAACATACAAACACAATAATGATTGCTATTAATCATATTAATTGGTTTTGCAAATGATATTATGACATGAAACAGTGATACTTTCTTAATTAATTGTTACGCAGTAAAATACCGGGAGTCCTGAACATGTTTTCTATAAGAATTTATTCAGATGAATTGGTTTTGTTGTAGCGTTTTTTATCCATTCCTTCCATTGATGATCACCTTGACATTTTGGGCGATTAGTCTGTCTTGTATTACATAAATATAATGTAATTTTCTTTCAAGAATTATGCAATCCCCGGATATTTTTAGAAAAAAGATCATGCCGTATATGATAAAAGTCAGGTGGTTTGAATTCGATCTCTGATCATGAATATGTATTAAGACCAGTGCACTGCCACTCGGATTCTCTTTCGTTCTTAAGCATGCAGTAAACCGTTATAAATACAACCACCGGTATCATGTCAAGTGTGATACAATATTTCTGGTGATAAAGTGGTAATGTCAACACTTAAACATATTATGATTATTGTCTTTACAATGCTTCTAATATTCTGTGTATCAGCCTGCTATAGACATAATACTGTCTTAGAGATTTTGTAGTAATCTGAGTGTAGGCACTGTTTCCTCATTGTCATAAAGTTGGAAGCATCACTCAATCGTGATTGAATATATATCTATCAAATATAACGTTCTAGACTGATTCGTCTTGATAAATGAAAACCATTCAGCATATTAAAGTAATTGACATTCTGTCGGAAGGCAGACCCATTTTGTTTATTGTCTATATTTCCAAGATTTTAGGACCAAAGAAATGCTGACACATGGACAAATTAAAATGATGTATCAACAACTCGTATGTCACCATCTGAAATGAAGTGTTGTCTAATAAAAGGCCGAAAATTACATAACGTCATAACACACTTAGTCTTTTAGGCCAATCAGAAAACTAAATCGCATGTGTATCGCTGGATTCGCACACACACGATGATTCACAAAACGTACTTTCCCGCATTTGTCGGATCATCGTACGTCAACTAAACTGTTCTGTTGATACGTTAATTCATCGTCTATCATATTCTACATTTCTAGTGCTTCAAAAACTTTAATAGTTACATGTAATAAGATTTGCTATAATGTCGCACGACAATTCACTTCTACAGCATGGTTAAATGGTAAAATATGTAACAATATGAATCTGACTGTCTGCATAAATATACACACGTTTTTCACATTATTGTTTTCAAGGTCGATGGTTAAATAAAGAACACTTTTCAAATTAAATTTTCTCTTACAAATACATTGGTATAGTTGTAAAGATGATTCCATATGCAAATTACCATGTATGCGAATGATGAAAATTACTGTCGTTAGAATGAAATTATTATTATACCTCATATTGTGGCTAGTTTGATTTTGCTTTAATGATCATATAATTTGTTCTAGATATTATTTACCGCTTAATATCACAGTGTCTTGTTTACATCAACTAATGTCGTAATTAGTCTTGCTATTAATTGTTCAAGCTATAATGAACACAATCAGAGCGTTTTTATTAAGATGACGATATAAAGACTAAGTGTAACGGCTATTTACATTCCACTTCCGAGTGTATTTTATAGATCTGTATAAATGCATGCCTAATAAGTATAGACAAATAAAGATGTCCAGAGTATGACGTGCAAGAAAAAAAGAGTACAAGTTTGTATTGAAAGGTCAGGTATTTTATTCAAAAGAAAAATATAGTTACATACATGTAGTTGTACACATTACAAGTTAAACAATTTTAAAATTGCGCCGTTATAGAACTTAAAGAAAATTTATAATTAATGCGTTAACATGATAAATTGCTGTAAATGTGTTTGCTGTGAAAAGGAAAGGCTACAGTACAATAATTAAAGTTCTTTACTCTCTAGGAGCCTTGATATTCTAGCTCGAAATTATTGTTATTAGTTTTAATGGATACGAAGAAGAAACGATTAAATTGCATAGCCATACAATAATTTTAATGTGTTTCACCTAATAGCAAATAAGTTCAATTGAAAATTGATATTATTGTATATACCGTAAGTGAGTATTAGATATTTAATGTGCCGTTTTATTGGCTTTATCATTTTACAAGAATAGAAATAGAATAAATGTAAATAAAGAAATGTGTCTTTACGACTTGTTTAGTTAAGCCCTTGCTTTTTAAGTTGCATTAAATTTAGTAATTTTAAAGCGGTATTTGAATGCATGCAATGATGTTGAGCCTCGGTTTAACGTTTTTGCACGCTGTGTTACCAATGATTGATTTTAATTCAAACATTATGCACACTGGATCAAATTGAGACACTAATCTTCTGATTAAAGTCGGGAAGATATTCCACAATAAATCATTTTATCCACCTGGCTTGTCCTGGTGCGTTTCTTTAGTAAAACTAGAACTGTACAATAAACCCTCGTATAATACGTCAATGCCATGAAACCTCAAAATTTAATTAGAAATTCACTAGAAAACTGCTAATTATATTGACCTTCCTTGCACACTCAATTCACACATTTTGGTTAAATGTATGTTCTAATTGTTTTGAGACGAGTCGCATTGAGTTTTCATTGAGTTCAGATCACTGATTGCAAAGGCTTATATAATACAGCTGAAAGCTAAATTTTGCATCACAGTTATTTACTCTGGAAAGTATTTGCGTTTGGAAAGTGCAGTCGCGTTTGATACATTGTCTTGCTAACGTCGCAGTCTGTTTATGAACTGACGGCATACAAAATTAAGCTGTTTAACCAGCGGCATGTCGTGTTTGAGTTCTTAATTGGTGTTGTTGTCTTGGCCACAGTTGTTGTGGCACGCACTTCAGATACCAGACATTATTGTGTATTTTAGAATTGTGCCTTAAGCGAAGTTAATATCACATAAAACGATGTTCAAATACGAAATGTTGCAGACAAAGCAGACAGGGTCAAGTTTTAGGGCGCCATAACAACATGGTACGTTCACAACGGAAGACTGTTATCACAACAGGACACACACAGATCAATCATTAAACACGAATTATCTTTTAATTGTTGAGGTATTTAATTTGGTCAATCATTTTTATTGGGTGTTTAACCTAGTTTTTCCAAGCATTTTCAGCTTCAATATTTGTTCTTTTTTCAACAAGCATTATATTCCGTTACAAACTCAGTTAACCTTTTATGACTGAAAAAGCCATAAAGGACCCGCGTTAAATTGCTAAGTTTAAGTTCTACTCTCAAACCTTGTTGGCGTCTAATGGCCCTTTATCAGTACGTTTCTGTCGGAGGACGCGGATTTGATCCCATAAACGTATGCTGTATTTTAACGTTATACGTTGCTTTTTAAATACATGTATGCCTAGATTACTTTGTTTAACATCACCAGTAGTTAAAAACTAAGTATTTCGCTGTCTCAGTAAGCTCAGCGAGAAAAGCGCCGACCTCGGAATCCGTCAGTGTTTCAAGCTAAACCGACAGCAGCAATTTGTATGCGATCAATTCAGAACAAAAGCGGTTTCTTGTGGTCCTCGACCTCTTGCTGAGTAAATAGACTAGACTGGTTAACCCAAGAACGATGGTTATGTCGACTTATCTAAAGAAAATAATATATATATTCTTTTGCTTTAAATCTTAACACGGATTTAGACCCGGGACTAGACGAAGAGATACATTACTAAAGTAACTATTACCAATAAACCTCCAAAGTGTTTTGCTCCATCATTCTCTACATCCGAATCATACAAAATTTACTTTCCTACATTGTTTTTCTTTAGACAAACAGATACTGTTCCAATTGGACACTGCCTAGCTTTACCCCTTAAACCCCACATGCGTATTTATCTATAATATTTTGTCTGTTGTTGTTGTATACAACCATGACTTAATAAAGGTAATTGTTGTTGTTGTTGTTGTCGACAGACAACCGCAATGTAGCCTATTAATCAGTGTTAAAAATGGTGACAAATCATACAAACAAAAACCGGATTTAAGTAAACCTTCTATTAGTAATTTAATATAATAAACAACTGAGATAATAAACGCTTTTGTATGTTTTCTGCCGTTCGTAGTTAATAATAATCGATGAATCAAATAATTATCAATTAGGGTGATATTATTAGTAAGAATACAGTATCCCCTCGGTAGATCGTCTTCTTGCGGAACTTCCTTGTTCTAGCTTTTATGATAGCACGATATTTGTAATTATATTTGGTTTAAAGCAAGCACCATGAATTGTTTTAGAATAGTATTCTGTAACCGATTAAAATAATTTGTTTTTTTAGTGTTGACTGCTTCTTGAAAGAAAACATGCTTGTTAATAGATTTATAGAAAAACAGAAAATAAAAATATATAATTAGAACAACAAGACTTCGTGTTGTGCAAAATAAATCTCCTCGTTACCAATATCTATTTTTGCTTTGAAGTATTTACCTCAGACAAAAAGGTTGTTTAAGTTAATTTTTTACATTAAAACGCCAATTTGTGTTTGTCAAAACAAAATTTAGTAACTGGTCAAGAGTAATTTAAAAAAAAAGATCCAATTACGAAAATTAAATCATTGCTCGGAGATTTCATTACCGTAAATATAGACACTATTTCTGTGTGTTAGGCCAAATACCTTGTATTAACATGAATCAACATTTAAAACTGTCGATGAAGTTACGCATTACTCTTTAATCTGAGTAAAACGTTGTACACTGCATTTAAAACACATTTGATTTTTTCGATGTTTTCACGTTAAATATCAGAAAATCTAAGAAAGTGAGGACTTTAGAATAAAATATTGCTTTTATTACATTCAACCCCACATTATACATTAGGTATTTGTTATATTATCTTTAATTATCCTTTTTAGGAATATCGTCAATATTTAAAATTATTTTATAGACATATACTTGCGTATTACTTTGTTTGAAGGTACATTTAATTCTTAGTTTAGTACTTAAAGATTCCTTTTGTGTATGCCCAGATTGAGTATAAAAGCTCAGACATTGCTTAAAGAAGAATTTGACTTAGATACTTTATTTCCTACTAGGTTAAACTACACAGCGGGGTCTATGCTCAAAAAATGACACTGCGTTTAAAAACACCTTTTATTTATATATCTTAGATTTGTTTCGGTCCTCGGCTTCGGTTTTAAACCTGTTTAACAGGTGACTGATCTCTCTGTTAAAGTCTAGAAGTCCCTCATTCGTGTTATCTAACTATTTCTCCATTGCTTAGCTTTTGAATATGTTGGTAAGTCAAAATAGATACACGGATAAGGCGAAGAAGGAAAAGGGCAATACAATCAAAGTAACACGCATTTACGTATTTGGTAAATATTTATTATAAGACAGATAACACGAGTGCAATTGCGAAAATTATAAATATGCATAATTGCGCAGTATATGCGTAAGCATTTAGCAGGAAAGAAAAACAAAAAAATATAATTTCAAAAAGTGTGTGCTTTTGAATCATAGTGCTTGGCTATGTTTACATGTAGCACAGCTCATTATTAATAAAAACACTCAGATGATGCAGCTTGATAGAACCACAGTGTGTTGCAATATCACCTGTGTCTCATCTGTATATGTATGGGGTTTTTTCTTAATACAGGCATGGACTATAAAAAGGAAAACAGCAAATCGTTCAACATGAATGTACTGCCAACTAAGGCGAACGGATGGCTAATAGTGTGGTTATTTCGTTTCATTAGACAACTTCCAGGCACAAATAAGGTGCTTCTGTCGAGGTCATATAATCCGTTATCTCCTTGAAGTGGTTTGACATCCCATTTCCAAGCCATAATGAGAAAAAACGGGTGAGAAGGAAGGCACGGTACTTTTTATAGATAATTATTTGGTTGTTGTCTATATGAAACATTTTCCTGTATAATTCGTCTGCAGTGAGTGGTTAATGTCCAAAACAACTTCAAAAACACCCAGAACAACTTTATACTCTATTTACTACCTTAATTAGTTTTACATGTATATTTTTCCACACAATTTATTCAAATTCAATCACAAATTATCTCTATTAAAATTACCAAATTGGAGAGATACTTTATAAGCTTAGAGCTTTCGTTCCAATTCCATTGCCATTTCTGTTTTGTTTGTATTTATGTATGCATGTTATTTACTTAGGCAATTACTATCAATGGTTAAATTAATGTCCAAAAGATTGTCATATTTAATACTAAGTTGCCGAAAAGATGTCGGTATGTATAGTTTACAATTAGTGTGTGACATTCCCTTTTCTCATGTCAATGTGACACAGTGTAGCCGGAATTATATTGTATAATTTCATAGCATCTAAAGCAGTAAAAGCTTTGGACAGACGATTTTACATGATTATGAATTCCGTCAACAACCCAGAGTATTACGGTAAACATAATCACCATTTTACACTTTAGAACAAAACGTTAATCTATCATAATTTTTTCATACATGTAATATACATTAAACGTGATATAATATCTTGAAGGTACCCATATATGATTTATAAAAATACTATTCGCAAAAATTAAGTGTACTTTCTAAACCACAAAAGGTAAATCTTGAGAACACCAATGATACTTCTGGATGTTTTTATTCTAAGACATGTCCATGGACATTGTATGATAAAACTCCTGCGGGGCGAATTCTTACTACAATGTTGCGGAATTAGACAACATTGACTCCAATGCTGTAACTCTCCTCTGAAACCGATTTATGTCATCTATATTTATATTATCACAATCGACCTTTTATAGTTTTTAAACGCAAACGTTATGATTCCTTTTAGACACACCTGGACTGATTTAGTTTTTTCTGATTCAAAAATGCTTTTACACGTTTGGAAAACAGAGTGTTTTAAAACCTTACTTAGAACGATTCCTTTTTTATTGATTATATTCTGATGTATTTAGTTTAAGTATTTATTAAACTGTGTATTACACGAAACAAAACAAAAACGTTCATATATATTTTATATTAAGGTTGAAAAAAGTCCATTACCCGAATTGTCCGAATTATAAATACCTCCAGAGATATTCTTTTGGGTTTATATATTCCTACTTATATGTGGTAATAAAGTTGTAAATTTTGCCGTTTGCCAATTATAGTCGCAGCTGATTCGCGTGTTTTACACAAATCTCAGTGTGTCTATGATGTTTTGGCATTATCATTTAAGTTCTTTAACTGGCGGCAAGTCGTATTTCTGTTTTAATTGGTGTTTTCTCTTGGTCGAAGTGTAAATGTCTTACATTATAGCGTTATTAGATTGGGATTTTTACTCTACATTATGCCCAGAATAGGCAACACCATCTATCCCCAAACGCATACCATATTTGTATTTATAAATGTAAGACGTTCATTTAGAAACTAACGTTGTACTAAAAAAAAAAATAGTGAAAATCATAGTATTTTACTTGGATTCTTATTTACATATATACTGGTTCCATTTAAAGATTTACAATGAATGGACTTGACATGAATGAATGTATTATTTATCTGCATTGAATACAGTTTGTGAAGTTCCTTTTTTAGTTTAAACATAAAATGGTTGACAATGATTAGAATTGATCTGATGAAAGAAAAGTGCATTGTATTCTTATTTATGTCGTATTTATTGTACCGTGTTTATAAGCAGTGGTTAATGCTGGCTTGTGAAATTGATATTGCACAAATACGGACTGCCATTGCCATTGCCGTCCCGGAAGTAGCACACAGTATGTAGCACACATTATGCCGGGATGGACGTTAGCGTCTAAAACTTTAAATAGCCAAGGGTCGACAGAGATACAAAGATACGACATACACAGAAAAGTGGGAAACTAATAACCATCAGACTATTTAATGTCTTTTCTTATCAAATGCCCTGGTCGTGTTCATTATAGCTTGAAGATTGAATGTCAAGCCCCCTCCAGTCTTTTGAGTGATTATTTGATATTGGACAAATACCAACGATCGTAAGCGTTTCGTACAAAATCTCCTTTGATCAATATACATGTACATGGAGTCAGAAGCAATGCGATCGTGTATACTGTTGATGTGCTGTTTTGTTTTTTCTTGTAGATATTTCAAATAAGTTAAAGTAATTGGCAAAACTACCTGAAGTTGTTAATAAATGAAAAAAAAGTACACTGGCTCTTGAAATGAATAAGTCAGTCGCGTTACTTGGCTTTACATCTTCGACGAACTAACCATTCCATGAAAAAGGTTAAAGTTGCTCGTTGAAACGTCACTTGACCATTTGGCGGTGAATGGATACACATTTCTAACATAATGTATTTGATTTTAACCATTATGATTTGACAGACAAACAACTGACAAGACGTCAAAGGCTGCCATGTTTATATTCCAGGAAAACCCGAATGGTTGAGCTTAGGGGTCAGTTTATCATTTCGCCGTGGGATGATAAATAACTTTCTTACAAATTGGTTACAGTTTATTAATTGTCAAGACGCAAACGCCATCATGTCAAGGCCCTTCGGCAAAAAAGGAATGTGTTTAAAAAATAATGGACTGTGTCTATGTACATATGGATTTAATTGTTGCAGTACGTTTTAGTTCCCTATATTCCATATATTGGTAAACTTATTATGACTATTTAGAAAACTAACACTTCAAATTGCTTATTCAAACGACTAACTAACAGTCCTGTAGTTTTTCTTTTAATGAATTACTTGTTTTAAAACGGAAACTGTATTCAAGCATTGTAAACATTTAGGGTATAAATTTCGTGTTTGATAAGTTCACCGAGTGATGAACGTCATTAGGGCTGGTTAAAGTGTGTGGAGTCCGAAGGACCCCACGCTTGCTTTAACCAGCCCTAATGACGTTCATCACTCGGCGAACTTATCAAACACGAAATTTATTACTTATATTTACACCTCATTTTATCACTTTTTTCTAAAAACAAATACTCAAACATCATTATTTTAATATTTTAAAAATGTCAATTCAAACCTTCCCCCCACCCTGATTTCTGTCGCAGATGAACTGGTCCGCCGATTCACGCAAACCAAAATAGTCATACTACGACAAAGATAATAATTCTAGTTTTATGTTTTGTAACAGTTTTATGTCATATTATAAACAGGTCCTATATGCTAAATACAGTACAACATTCTTACATGATCAAAGTTTTTCTTAGTATAAACGAAGAAGAAACCAAACCGTGCTGAAATACTCAATAAAGCACAGTTGTGTGTA
>Ga0224511_10001372_pt1 | contig 14539 bp, 4 predicted proteins | sample SF_May12_sed_USG_2_FD_169988 | JGI IMG/M metagenome (GOLD analysis project Ga0224511, IMG submission 169988) | Sediment microbial communities from San Francisco Bay, California, United States - SF_May12_sed_USGS_8_1 | ecosystem: Environmental > Aquatic > Marine > Sediment | place: USA...
TTCTTTTACAAAGAATTACACATATTAAGAACGCTAGAATCTGTTTTGATGTTCTGCTATATTGCTATTATTTCAACAACACTGTTGTATTCATTTTAAGATTCAATTAGTACACATACCAGTGATTGAAACTGTTATACGAATCGAACCATTGACGGTTTGTGGAAAGTGAAGAGGAACCAGTTGTTCAAAGTAGCTGGGTAGTGGTAGATAGTTATTACTACCACTAGCTGTGGTTGATGGGTAAGTATAGTTAACTGAAATCAGAGAAAACACAGCATGAATAAAGATTGAATATGTTAAATATTTAGTGTGAATATTGATATATTGCACTTTATATTATGACTAAGTACAAATACGACTGCACATTTTTCGACACAATAACATAACACGTTAAACATTGTGAGATAAAAAGAACAACGAACGTGTTGTTATGTTGTTGGATGCATTTCTGTGAAGATCTATGAAAGTTGTTATTGCCATGTTTTGTGGTATTCCTTCTGGCTGAAACACGTGCGCATAAAATCGTTTTTTAATTAGCACATATACAGCTACTGAAAGTTTCTTCTATTTTTAAATCTTGGTTTCAGACAAAGTTTCTTGTGATAATAATACATTTGTAGCGTTATAATACATACATGCAATGCTTTACTAATTTTTACTTGATTGTTTTATTGTTACTTACAATAATCAACAGCTTTTCAGTCACTGAATCACTATATTTCCTGCTTTTTGCTACTATTTCCACATCAAATCGCCCGATCATTGATGCTTTAATTGGAAAAAGCACGGTTGTTCCTCCTTTGGCAACAGCCTTGAAACAATAAAAGAAATTGTGTCTCGGAAGTACAAATCTAAAATGTGTCTATTTCTGCTAAGAAAGACGATAAAAGCAATGTTATATTACGCTAACAATAAAAATCACATTTTGACAGTACTACGTCAACACAACCACGATAGGCATTTGATAACATTTCAAAGACACCAGGAATAGTTTTATATACCGATTTTCACATTCTATGTTGCTTTGTTTAGTTTGTGACAGTACTGACAGATCATTTTAACACGAACTATAAAAATATTTTTATATACGTGCACATATTTAGCCTTTATTGATTTTGTTCAGAAACAAATAATAATTACCTTAACAATGCGCTCAACATCCGTGTTGCTAACTACTGACCCAACAGAATCGCCTTTTCCAGTTCTTGCAGAAGTGCTTTGAAAGCCATCTGACTTCTTTAACACGACAACAACCTAAACATGGTTGGCAATTTTGTAAGAGCAGTTCAGAATAAACATTTAGATTAAATGTAAAGCCATACAAAATACAATATGTGTGTATAATATGTGCCAGAAAAACATTACCTTAATGTCCCTTCTTTGGTAATTGACGACCTCAGCTTGGAGGATTACTTGTTCCCCTCGAACAACAGAGGCAGGTAGTTCCAGGCGCACAAAGAATTTAAGAAATGATTGCAACTACAAACAGTCAAGAACAAAAAACAAACAAATGCACATGATTGTTATCTAAAGTACCTATTTGGAAATATTTAGCAAAGGTAAAACCTTTAACATAATGCAGTTTGAAACCAAAGAAAAGTTTTAACGCAAACGCCAATAAAAATCATTATACTTTTAAATAGAAATATTGGTGTTGCACACAGATAGCATAATGATACGTGGATTATGTTTTTTAAAACATGTACCTTTGTCATAGTTTACAGGTACAACTTGTTAGAACTGAGGAAATGTTAGTAAACTCACAATCGCCGATCTGCGAACGACGCCTAATCCTGTATTTTCATTCATCGCAAATGCAGTCGCCACCCAGGACGTAATTGTATCCGGTACAATAGCTGGTATTCGCGCTTCACCATGTGCACTACATATGAATTTTATATGTTGTTTTGCGCCTTTAAATTATATTGGGATATTGGTTTTTTTCGTTACAAATAACACATATTTTTTACCAATATACATTCATCATATTTTAGAAGGTTGCTTGCAAGTAATAAAATACATTTACTGATACATGAGTGGTTGGGGCATAAACATCAATGCATTTACGAATCGGGCACATTTTTCTTTATAATGAAAAAACATTGACGGCGCACAGGTTCTTACGCATCAATAAAAAGTTCATTATAATATAAAAATAGGAACTGTAACAATGTTTTCAGAAATCATGTTATAATGTGTTAATAGTAACGATTTCATAATGTTGAGGCAATGCAAAAAGCGGCAAATGCACCAATTCAAACATTGAGAACGAACGAAACATATTACATTTTGTAATTGAGTTTAGTTGTAGGGCATGTTATACCAACTACTGTTAATGAGTCATGTTGCAATAATATCAATTATTTTCAATACTTTAATAAGCTTTTCGTTGTGTCACTTGTTTAAAGAAATTAAATTATAGTCTAGACGAAAAGGGAACCTAGCTACAGCAGAAGAAAAAAGCCACGTTTCCGGAAAGTGGAGCGGTGTGCGTGTTGAAAGCGTGCTTGGCTCGCTGTCTGGTGGTAAGCCAGTTGGGGTGACTCGTGTTGTTCCTACCTCACCTGTCGTCGTTAACACCGTGGGTGTAGTTGTTGTGTAATCTGTAAAGGGTAAACAAAAACTTTTCCAATTTATTTCAAGCACGTTTGTTGGGCCAAATCAATTATTTAAGGCAAAAGCATAAACTGAGAAATCACTAATTATAATACGTATAAGAAAGAGGATAAATAAAAAGTACGCCCAAATAATGCGTACTTAGCGTGTATAACCTAAAAAAACAACAGATAAACGAATATTCGGCGAAATCAGCACTTTCTGGGCACTTACTTTGGATATGTTGTATGCTTCTTGGACGTATTTTGCAAAAATTATTGGTATTATTGTTGGATTTTAATTCTGTATGGCATTAAATAGCAATGTTTTAAGACATTTTTAAATTATTTGATAAAAAGATATGATCTGTCTCTATTTAAGAAATAAATCGTTTTGTATCAGTTAAATAAAAAATAAACGACAGTAAAGCTAGTTTAAGTGTGTGAACTATTTTTTCCTCAATATCAAAATATATGTTTTACTTTTTTCTTTATGTTGTTTTTCGCCGCGGATGTTTGATTGTGGACTGATCCGCCGATTTATTTCAATCATAATAAAAACTATTGTTTTTAAAACATACATGCTAAGCTAAACACAAAATTTAATTAAATATTTATACCTATATTTGATATTAATGCTTTAGAAATAACAAAAAGACAAGTCTTTATTAAAATACAATCATGTAAGACCCCAAGTAGAACCGGAAGTATGAGTCACATTAAAATTTATGATCTAAAGTAGCATCATTCTACTAATAAAGGGAAAATATTGACGTCATAAGTTCCACACATCATTGTGTGGTGATAAGGCCTTTGCTTTTTTAAGTATATGTGTCCAGTTAGGGATATTGCAGCAAGGGAAAATATAGGTTTAAAATTTAGTTTGCACTTTTTAATAAAAATAACTGGGTCAATTTAATTAACATAAATGAAGGAAAATACAAAATGATAAAACTTACTTTTTGAAATTGATGGAGCATACGTGTACAGTCTTGCGTCTGTCAATACAACTGTGCCGGATTCCTGATAAAATATGATATGCGATTGTTAATATTTTATCGCAATATTAACCTTATATTAAAAGATTTAGGGACACACAAATCGTTAGTACCTTAAAAACTTGTGCTGCGTTTCGAGCGTCAGAATGTGTGGGATAGAAGCGCTGCAGGCACGTGGCGCCTACACATGATGGCTCCTGCACCGACTGGTATGACTCTAACTCAGATGCAACCTAAATATAAATACGTTAAAATCACAACTAATAAAGAATGTATAAAAATGCTTGCATCACTTAAGTCAATTGTAAAATCAAAAATTATAATTAGAAAATAAACTTTAGTAAAATCCTATTCTACCAGTTAACATATGAGGTCATTTTTTTTAAATCTTCTGGTTTACGAGACCGGCGACCGTACTTTTTCCAAAAGTGGAAAAAATCCAAATTGCCGTTTTTTTATTTTTGCCGATGGTCAAAAACACATGAGAACGGAAAATAGGAATAGGTCCCGGGTCCTGGCTCCTGGGTTTTAGTAGCCCCCAAGGAAGTTTATAGAGTGACTTCCCTTTATTTCCAGTGGGCATGCACAGTTGAAATTTTCAGGAAACAAAACATGAAACTTATTTTAATTGAGGTAATTTTGGTGGATTTTCTTCAATTTTTCGGCATTTATTAGCCTCATCAGTTGCTCTGCATTGTGGCAGATGTGTGTCAATAAGTTGTTTTATATTTCTGCTAAATCATTTACGAATATTTGATACAAAATTGACATTGGATTCTGAAATGTGAAAAATCTGTCAAGAAAGTGTGCACTACTTTTTTGCATAAGATATAAAGGATTACCAAAATGGTTGGAAGCTTCAAAAAGGTTGAAATCTGAAAATGTTTGTACTCGGATTCCTTCTTTTTGCATCATGAAATATCACAGAAATAAACTCAGGATATAAATTACAAACAGAAATATATAGATTTATTTATTTTAACATTTTATGTTGTAAAAGAGTTTGTTTACCGTAGTTATTTTAGTTAAATTTTATGTCTTTTCTTATCCCTCTTCTGGATATTTTCTTACCCTACCATAAAATCTTAAAATTATCATAACTTTTGTTTACCAACAGATAATCAAAAAATCTTTGGTGACTTATCCAAATATAAATTTGCAATATATTTTACGTAGACATTAATAAGGTATCAAACTGAAGAAATGGAAGCCCTCAGGAAAAAAGGCCTGAATGAGAATACAATACAATACAATTTATCTTTATGAATTGCAAATGAATGATAAGAAAATATACGAAAATGTTTCATTTACATACATTTAATTTCTTGTTAAAACATTATGATTAAATATTTCAAAATAAAACATCAATAAATGCAAAATTTAATAACCTTTCCAAATATGTATAGTATCATAGGGGGTTTTATTAAGAGAAAAACAAAAATTGCCTATAAATGTGTATTGGTATATAAATTAAGGCACCACCTATTGGGCTATGGGCAGATATTCAGGGGTAGTTAATCTGGATAGGCTGCAGAATTATTATTAAGACAATATGTTACTGTATATAAGATGTATATGCAATTATACATAAAGACTTACTATGTTTGCCATACCAGATCATATTTACAATCAAATCGCATATGGGTTTTACATGATACTTGTTATTTCGTGCTGGGTCAAAGAAAAAAAACTGCTTGAGTTTGCATCTTGTTTTTTTGGTTGGAATAAATATCAACACTTCAATAAGAAGGAGTCTAAATCATCAAAAATTTAAGACTTTTTAACTTATTCATTAAATTTTTTTAATAATATACCCTTCACATATCATGTTGATACATAATTCTGAGAATTTAATTTATTATTCTTTTCTATAACTTGTTAGAGATACCGGTAGTCAGAAACATTTTCAATCAAGATTCGTTTAACCCGTTATTAGTTTATCTTAATTTATCAATGTGTAACGTGAAGCATACATGTACTACAGTGAAAATTTGTTTATTGTGTCTTCTAGATAATTACAGTTTTTTTATTATTATATTATGAATTTGATCGTACATACTTATTAAAGTTCTTCTATTATTTGTCTTGCATTGTAAAATATACAATATGCTTCAATTAATATTTTTTCTGCCATACCAATGTTGGACATACATCAAAACATAATGCATACCTTTATATAAGTATTCCATCAGTTTTTTTTTTCAATATTTTATGTTTGATCATGATTTGATTGAAAAATCGACCTCGTAAAAAACGCAGTAGGTTTCTATAAATCACTTCTCCCTCGTTTAGTGTTTAGTGTGCCGTTGTAGCTAAGTGGATTATTTCTCATTTCGTTCACTAAATAACGTGTGTTAAGTATAAAAGAGAAACTCGGATTATTTACCCTTTCGGACGATATGTCATTTGTAGAACTCATACGCAGAACGCTTTTATCGACGACAAGAATATTACACAGTGACCCGGGGTCGGCACCAACATGGATATCCACTGATTGTCCAGGTTTCAACTTTCTCTTTCTTCTGTCGTTAACTCTAAATGAGACATCAACCTACCAAACGGAAATAACTATTACATATATAAACTGATTTTATATCTTACATTTCAATGTTCCTTCGTCTGCTTAACTGGATAATATATGAGGTAGCTCGGCACGTTCGTCAGTAAAATTACGATTTGTTGGTAAACTGGGATAGAACGCATAACGTTATCAGGATATTGTTTCAAACGTTTTTTTTACCTTAATGATGGTAGCCGAAAATCAAATTTACAACTATAAAAAACTAAACACATCGTAAAATAAAGCGTGTTTAGTACGGACACATTTTTTTATTTTATTAATTAATATCACATAAGTATTACATAGGGGATTTGGAAAGCACCTGATTTTGGAAAAGCGGCAAGACTTCAAACAACAATGAGTCTGCAACTATTGCACCATCTGTGCGCGTGTAATACACAACAAGAAGTGACGAAGGCGCCATGTCTGCTGTAATCTCAATTGACACCAACATCCTCTTCCTCTTCATGTACACTGTCCCTGACCCAACAACTAAGCCTTTAGACTTAATCTGTAAAGATATACATGTACAACTAAGTTTATAGCATACTTCAGTCAGACATTGATACATTAACACTTCTAAATGTACATTACACATTTCTAATTTTCAAATCATAGAAAAACGCGATAATAAACAAATTGGGGTAATAACAGGTAGAGTAGTGGAACCTATGCTCGGCGTATCACAGTGCTCGGCGTATTTTTTTTATAAAGTTGCAGTTTATTGCAGATACATAGATATATCTGCGTAAATTCAAAACTTCATGTACAATATGAGAATCGGAGCAAGCGATATGTTCGTTTCGATTACCAGGAAAGTGTATCACGTGACTTTGACAGCACCCGGAAGTAAACAATGCAAAGGTAAACAATCCATTTATGTTGAAACAAACTCGTCGTTTTGCACGTACAAATGTGGAAAAAAACTTGTTCAAATGTTATTAAATGATAAAAAATAATCAGTGCGTCATTTCATAAATAGATTGCCACTTTAGTTTACGAATAACAATGCAATGGCTTCGATTTTCTTTAGCTGTCAGACCAAACAGAAGACATGTGTGTTTCAAAAAATAGATTAATATGTCTAACGACACCTATTTTACTGACATTTTTTCGTCAGTTGGTCTTTATTTGTGTCCTTATCACTAATAATTGTCTGTAATTTACTCGATTAGCGTAACTTTATTGTGCAAACATTACAAGACAATGCCAGCATAATCTAACCAAGGGAAGTAATCGTAAAAAACTAACCGGTATGCCTAATTCTTCTATGTCCACGACAAACGGATAACATAAAACGACAGTCAACAAGGAAGAATGTATCTTAAACACTTTTTCTGTTAATTGCTCTGATTGTGTATTGCAGATGGTTAAAAAAAAACAAATAATTCATGACAAATTGTTAATGAAAAAGCTGTCTGTGAAGTCCAAAGGGGAAAGTCTGCCTACTCAATCTCTAAAAATACGATATTCCAAAATCAACTTTAAACGATCACGCCAGGGCCAAATATGTTGACTATGACACATCATTTGGTCCCCCAACTTAACTTGATAAATAAAGTGAGGCTGCCCTTGTTAAATATATAACATACATGGCAAAAAGAGGTTTCCCTCTTTCCAAACAGCAAGTTAAACAGCTTGCAAAAGAATTCGCCTGCAAGGCTTCGACTGACAAGGTGCAATCACAACCATCTAAGAAATGGATGCAATTTTTTTGGCGTCATAAGAAACTGGCCTTACGAAAGCCACCCCCGGGACAAATCACAAGCGTCACTCACACAAGAGCAGATTCATTGTAACCTACTTTTCCTTGCTTGAATCTACTCTTAAAACTTTAACATTGCAGACTCCAGTCAATTTTTCAACGTTGATGAAACAGGGTTTAGTGGTCATCTGGGATGTGCTGAAAAAGTCAGTGTTAAGAAGGGCGCTAGACAGGCCTTCAAAGTGGAAATCGCCGTTCGCAAACATTATTACTGTGAACATGTGTATTTCTTCATCTGGGGCTACTATACCAGCACAATTTATCTTCTTCAAGACACTTCCAAGGGCTCGTTTCGCTGATGGGTTGCTATCCAATTGGACATAATAGTCTTCACAGTCAAGATACATAAATTCCGACATTTTTACAAAGTGGTTTAGGAACGTTTTCGTTCCCGTCCATTGGCCCAAAACGACAATGCTTACTCATAATGGACAACCTCACGAGACATGTCATTGATGCAGCAACAGAGAACGATAGAACGATTTTACTTTTCCAGCAGATAGTTCCTATCTTTTGCAACCACTTGACGTTGGTTATTTCCTTGTCCTCAAAAAACATTTGCTGTCTCTTGCCAATGGCCTGGGATATGCGTCAAGGCGAACACTGCCTGTTTTCCCTTACCTCATAAAACATACACTTACACCAATTTGCCCCGCAAATGTAGCTGCAGCATTTAGTGCAACTGGTATTCACCAATTTAATACACGTGCAGTTAAAGCGCTTACCGCAAAAGCCAAACAAAACACTAGTCTATCGCAGTCGGATAACCCTATTGTTGACAGCAACAACAACATACTGGTTAAATTGGTGTTGTGCCAGAAGAACTGGCATATGTGTTTCTGAACTCTCAAGAAATTTAAAATCCGAAAGGAAATCACACACTGGAAGAAAGTAGTGTTGTTAAGCCTAAAGACGGCCATGAAGGCAACACACACAAAGGAAAAGGGTAAAAGGCAGAACAAATCTGTAACCCTTGCCCTCGTTTGGCGACATTGAACAGACACCGTCATGTGCATCACCCAGCAGCGTTGTTCTAGACGACCGAGGCCCTATGTGTAGTTTGTTTGACAAACAGAAGCCTAACATGGGTTGGTAGCGATGCCTGCGGTGCATGGTTTCGTTATGAATACATTCCCCACTCGGAGCAAGTAGATGTAGACTTCAGTCTGGTTACGGGAACACGATGGTTCTGTCCAAATCGCAGGGAAGAGTAATGTGACATAAACAACAATTTGCGACATCTTTGGCCAAGTGAAGTATTTAAGAGTATATACATTATATCCCTACATATATAGTCATGTCATAATTTATATTTCATAAATAATCATTTCATAATTTTATACATGTATAGTGCTCTTACATGTATATCTATTATTACTAAGTTAACATGTGTTCTTTACCTTATTTACTGTCATCAAAATTAGGTCTTTATTGAATAAATTAGAGATAGGTTGTCAATAATGTGTTACATGTCAGTTTTCAGTAATATGGTTTTCGAAATTCTGCTTTGTGCCTTAAAGTTAAACAATTGTTGCGCCGACTGTGAACGTTTGCGCGTCCGTAGCCTACATATACACGGTACGTGGCAATAGCCGTTGTAAGCATCTGGTGATATAGTTCAATATTAAAACAACAACAAACAATAAAGCTATGTTTAGTTCATGTATATAACAGAATGATTCAGACAGATGTATTGATTGATTTTTATACTCGTATTTAATGGTTAAATACGCCGAGCATATGACCCACCACTTTATACTGTCCCAAAACCCAGAGCTAATCTTTTAGACTTAATGATAATATGTTAAGATATATAAACACAGCTATGTTTTATGCGTACTTAAGTTAGACGTAGATACATAAACAATTTTGAAGGCGCATTGTATATTTCTAATTAGAAAATCAAAGAAAATAATGATAATAAAACATGTGTGGTTATATCTAACTGAAATCAGAATATTTTAATACCATGTAGTGCACAAGCATTCGGCTTTCCGTCGCGTGAAGCACAAACTTTTCTCGGCTCCCAACCTAAAAGCAAAATGTACCGAAATATTGTCACAGCTAGAGTTGTAATGCATTAAGAATTAAATTTTGTTATGTCGTACTAAACAGAAACAATGTTTCGTTTCAGCTACTGTCTAAAGCCAAATATGTGTTTTGTGCGGACATCGCTAAAGCGCGTGACATGCCGTTACGTACGCGACCTTGCCATTTCCAATATAAACTCTCATTTAAAAATGTACGTAACTCAATAGTGCATTGTGGCGAATAACGTCAGTATTACTGTGTCAAATTCATGCACTCTACTTTTTAAAAGGAATTTTATCTCTTTGAAAAAGTGCCAAGTACTGCGTTACATGCTTTTTCATTTACATCGGTTTCATTTACCGTCAAATCATCACAGGTTTAAACATCCCTTTTGACCGCTCAGTTTTTTCCCGCAATATTCATCATCTTATCAAAAACGTACGTCAAAACACAGGGATTGAATTTTGATTAAAAACAACAGATCAACTTTGACAAAAGATTACGTTTAACATACGGTTACCGAAAGCTTTTATAAAAATATTTTCAATGGGATTTACAGTTGAATTGGTAAGCTTGCGGCAACTTTTCTAAACTCTTCTCACACTTATATTGTCCTTTCATCCGAATCACATACCTTTAACATGTTGAACAAAAGAACACACACATTGTTGGACATTATATACAAATACCAATTCAAAACAAGAACAAAACAGCAGTAGACTTACCTTTGCAAATTTGCGAAATCGACTTGCTTGAATAAAGTCGTCACCTATTGCTTGGAAAGGCCAGATAACAAAGGATGTAGTTACATTCCTGTATGTACACTGAAAAATATAATAACAGGCTTAATAAGTATGTCCGGGTGTGTTTTCATACTATTTACTCAAGGATAATCCCTATCAATAACGATAAAAACTCAGCAGATTGTAATGCAGTATTTATAAGCAATCTAACAAGTACTTACATTCAAAGATACATTGGCGCTAATTATGAACTGAGTTGATTTGAATGGAATTGAATGTGCGCTGGCATTACTTTAATATTAACTTATGTTAATTTTAGTTAACTATTATAAGAACTTTATGTGATGATTAAATGTTTAGCTTAAATATGTATTGATCAAGAAGATCGTACAAGTGACTTGCATGTTGCACAAAACATATATAATGATGACATTTAAAGTATTTTTGTTTGTTTTGAAAACCCTTGCCTGTTGACATGCTATACACATTATAAACAAAATACAATTCATATAATATTCTAAGATAAATATTTTCATAATCTGAGAACAGACGGAAAAGATACTGCACGTTATGCCATTAATTAACAGCATGTTAAAATGTTATTGTTTAACTACACGACAAAGTATATCTTTTTTAATCATGCTTAATGTTTGCTTGAGTATAATTACAAAGTAACACATACATAAACTTTACTGAAGTGTTTTTGAACTGCCAGTACAAACGCATTAATCGAAATTGTTACCAAACCAAAGAACAATAACCTAAATAATAAGACAACATCATCAGAATTATTATAATACTCTAGGATAAGTAAAATTATGCAGTGCCTTTAATCGTGTCTAAATTAAAAATCAGCTTTTCATTGAATATATCGGAAAAAAGTATCAACGCGCCGTTTAAACTTTTCTTAAATTCACTTAGTAATTATCTCAATACATATGGTAATTAAACAACAAACAAAATGACACACTTCGTAAATTACATCTCAAAATAAATGCCATATTACTATTAATAACAAACATTGATATATGAATGTTTACATGTGCCTGTGCATTTGTGTTTGGTAAAAAGAAAGAAAATATTCCTTTTAGTTGTAGATTAGTGACAAATATAGCTTTGCGAGACATAGCATACCTTTATTTTTATTCTGGTGTCTGTCTTCTCTGGTGTAAATGATATAACGACAAGTCCATTCCGATCTACGTTGATTTTACCCAGATCCAACGTTCTCTTCACGTTACCTACGAAGATACATTTTCTTTATACAACCGCTTTTCTACCAAACAAATGCAGTATTTTATTTATTTTAGAAGTACAAACAACATAATTTCAAAAAAATTAGCACATATCAGCAAAATCGTTGACAGTAAGTTAGTCTTAATGAAACGCCCCGCAAGCAATTTAATCACGCACTCAAGGCTGTTTTTGTAACAAGAGATAAGCGTACATTTATTATAAAGTATTTAAAAACATGATAGCATATTTGCTAATATGTCGCTAGGTTTTCCCGAACCTCCTGTCCAAGTAGCGGTTGTGGATGGAGAAACTGTAGTGCTGGTAGTATTAATGTACATGTAGTAGTGCGCCGTCATAGAAACACTAACAGGGTCTTTCCTTGAAGGCAGAGGTTTGCCATCTTGGTCGGACAAGAACACCTAACATAAATGAGGTAATAAAAAGATGATGGACAACCCGTACTCTGTTGTTTAAAGTGTTAAGTATTACAGGCAATGATAGCAAGATTTGAGTTAGATCTATGTTTTGATTTGGTATGTGGATTTTATAATGAAAGATTTGTGTTACAATACAGATATTCAAGAATAAAAAAATAGAAGAAAATGTTTGGGTCTGAATCGAGCACTGAACCCGCGCACTCGATAATTCAATAGGGGCACATAGGCAGGGAGCAACAATGTACAATGTATAATAGTGGGAATTTGCTAATATAGATAACGAACAACGCGATTACTCGCCTAGGACTTCATCCAATCAGAACTGATTAATAAAAATACTGTGTTTGTCATGGAAAATAATTTTCGATAAAATAATGACCAAATACAACTAAAAACGGACTGCGTATAAAAGGTACATTACCGCCACAAATACATGTTTCCTGTCTTTACAGCGTTTTATGAACGGTAAATAAAAAAGAAATGTTAAGGTTGTTTTGCATGAACTGCAGACGATTTTTATATATTTGTAAATATGAAAGGTATACAAAAGATGAGCGATCACACAGTTGAAGGCATTGTGTATGGTAGTTACGTAAGCGGTATATGGCAGTCCCGGCTTGTATGGTCCCGATCCTTCAAGGAACTCAAGCCTTTCGTTGTGTAGGAAAAACCTGTAGTCCTTGGAGTTGTTTTGTTTTGTTTTTGTAAGGGCATCTTCCACTTCCACCTGAACGATGTATGTTTCCCCGGAACTAACCCCAATGGAATCAAACAGGTTTCGCATTGGTATTCTAAACGCAAACGTGCCATCGATCTGAAAAGACCAATTGTATATAATATACACTAAAACTGGTACATGTAATTTTAAACAATAGATTACTGGTATGCCATCTTTTAAACAGGTATGAAGCGTCATCTTGAGATAATAACATCCAACCACGTTTTCTTTACAATTCATTTACAAAAGCATACATGTTCATAACTTTAGTAAAAGTTTTATGTATAACTAAAATTGTATTTTATAACACTTTAAAAGTAAATACAACAGTTTTCAACTTTGACTCTAGTTTAAATATGTGAGCTACGCTATACTCGTACACAGTATGGCTCAACTATAATTACCTCAAACACCGTAGAATATTTTCTTTGCTGTAAGTAAGATCGAACGATGGATAGTGTCCCTCTGCCCTTGACAGCTTTCCCAAAGCCAAAGGTGTATCTTGACAAAACAAGATTACATTTAATTAGATTCAAATCAATTTTTTGTTGATTAAGATTTTGATACTTATGTAGAAAATCGTTACAATGTAAATTAGCAATAAAACAATTTTGAGTATAAATAGTGACCTAGAGCTTTGTCACAGAATGTGACTTACACCTTTGGCACAGGCGTGCCATCCAAGTTAAAGTTTGGAGACAAATCGCATGAGAAATGTGGAAGAAGTTCGCTCCACGATTATGTAACATTGTTATATGGACATACTCTGTAAGGCCTAAATTAAAAAATACTTTGTTTGCCCTTTATGGACCCTACATTTTTGGGTTGGGTCGGTCGGTAGGAAAAGTGTTTTATTTTTTTTCAAGCATTATCCCTCAATAAGGTAGATCCGGCAAAACAAGTTGTTTGTACATGTAGTATTTCAACATGATACTTTAACCAGTAAAAATACATAGAATGTACATAGCATGGTAAATAAACATTTATATTTTGTACTGTGTAGCATATTTTAATTATTTTCGTTCACTATATAGCTATGCATTTCTTCACGTTCACAAAGGTACACATGTAGTAATCGAACGGCTTAACCCACCATGTGCTAGCTTCTTGCATGCTTGTAGATCTAAATAGTTGGTGTGTATATGTAGAAACCTTACTTAACATATGTACATGTATTTTGTTGCATATTTTGTTATTGGTTTTCATTCACATTTACATGTGTTCTCTTTTAACACCAAATCGTTAGAAGAGTGCACGACAGTCCCAAGTCTGTGTAAATGGGGAGGGTGGCATTGATTTTTTAACAAAATAAATGTTTTAAACAAAATAGTTGCTTTCCTGACTTTTGTTACAATATACTTGATCTAGAATCCTAAACCTGGTAAAGTTAATATCACAATCCATTACCATGAGGGTTACATCTCCTTGCGTACTGCGTTCTGCCATTTTTGGCT
>Ga0224511_10001373_pt1 | contig 14537 bp, 6 predicted proteins | sample SF_May12_sed_USG_2_FD_169988 | JGI IMG/M metagenome (GOLD analysis project Ga0224511, IMG submission 169988) | Sediment microbial communities from San Francisco Bay, California, United States - SF_May12_sed_USGS_8_1 | ecosystem: Environmental > Aquatic > Marine > Sediment | place: USA...
CCTTACAACATGTCTAACGGGCAAACGAACAGATTTTTCTCAGAAGTAATGGCATGTTTACATTTACCTTGCATGTAATTAAGGTTCTATCAAAATATGACCGAAAATAAAAGGCGATAAAGCCTACCCTAAATTTGGGACCCCTTCTTTCAGCTAAGAAGCAGTATGCATGCTAGCGTTACACTTTGTTAAAAACTGCATTTTTATTTTAGATACAAGTTGATTCGTCCGTTAGTGTTTGTTCTAAGTGTGTCTTGTTTCTTGTTAGCCGTTTGGTCAGAAACACACAACAACGGTGGTTTCTCAACATTTTCAGGAATCATCAATGAAGACGAGTGCCATTATATTCTTGCAAATCTCGACATCCTAAAAAAGCTGTTGACCATTCTCGGAAAAGTTTTACATTCCAAGGGTCGGGAATACTTGGGTTGGTCATGCAAAGAGCTTGGTCATGGTAGGTGAATTGTCATAATATCTTACAGAACAACTGTGTTATCTGTATTGTACAATATAAATCAATTTTGCAATTTATGTGTCTAACAGTGACAAAGTAGCTTTGTAACATGTAACATTTAGATGTTCGAAGGACAAAGCAATGTCAGAAAAACATGTTTAGTAATTAAGTAATAATAAAGTATTCTCCAAAACATTTTACCTTTGCTAGTTGTAATGAACCTTGCCCGCAATGACGAGAACAAGAAGACGCTAGTCAATATGGGTGCTCTAGAGCTTTTGGTTGAGATGGGACGAACTGGATCCGAACATGAACTACACGGTGAGTGACCTTAGTTAGAAGTCAGTTTTTTACATTATTTATTTAAAGGTCACACAGCAGTTTTAGTTCTGAAAAATAAAGATGCACAAATTTAAACTGCTGAGAATATCTTGGTGTTGAACTACACGGTAAGTGACCGTCAAGTTAGCAGAGAGTAATTATCGAACGCGATATGCCTTGTAAAACATAAAACACGTGCTAAAAGACATAGCTGTTTGGAATTTGGAGGTCTTGAACTTCTCTTATAAATAGTACACCCTTGGTCTAGACTCTAGACATAAACATCTTTTGGTAGAGATATTGTACCTTTTGTGTTTGTCAGAGCTTCTGCTTCCGAATTATATCAACACTCGTCAGATTGTAATGTTTAACATATTCAGAAAGTGTACAGGCCATATGGGCACTGTGTTTTGACAAGGAGGTGCAGAAAAAAGTCACTGAAGACGCAGAGCTGGGGCTGGTTGATTTTATAGAGGACATGCGTCATTTACATAGCGAGTCGAAGCGCGTAGAAGCGGCATGTAATGGTGTTCTATGGACCCTGAAAGATGCAATTAAACTATCATCGATCCAGAAATACAGAAAGTTTGGTTAGTATATATAATAAGTTTAACTTAGTTACATATACAGTTAAATATTCCAAAGGTAGATATGTAGGAATGTAAATTGGACCTAAATGCTTATTAGAAACAATTTGATTTCATCGTGGATAATATTAGTAAGTAGTCTTCATACATTTTGAGTCCAAATAAGAACTATGTATTAATAGGTGATTTTAATATGTTATCATTTCTATTGGGCGAAATTTGTAGAATTTAAATAAAAGTATCGTAAACTGATATCCCGGTTGTGAATATATTTTGTAACCTTAACACATTTATACGACAACGTGTATTGTACATGGTATTTCATATTCTCATCGTATTTAAGCAGCGGACATTCGCTTAATCTAACATGAAAACAATGACAGAAGAAATATTTTAACTTGGACACACACATGGCACATTTTGACACAAAGTTCACCACAAAGCAGTCGAATATACTGGAACATAATTCACTAATACATGTCATCACTGTTTCGCCAGAATACCCTATTCATTATACCAAAACGCCATATTTTCATAACTTATGAAGTAAATGCATCTCAACTGGCTTTAATGTGAACGACTTGAACGGCTTGGTGCACAGAAGGTTGTTGCCGGACATGTAATGCTTTCTTATCAGTGGGCCGATCAACAAACTGTGATGACGATTCGAGACAGCATTAAGTGTCACGGATATAAGGTAGCTTTGATTATGTTTATTCAGGCTATTGCAATTTTCACGTCTACTCTTACAGTAATGTGTTGGCATAATTAACAAAGTACGTGTATATCTTAAAGTCTAAGACCAGGGTATGTGTACACAAATACACACATGTATGCGTTTTTGTACCCAATCAATTACTAAAGCCACTTATAAATTTGATTTTTATATAATGCGTTCACAATCTATACATTGGTTCAAACATAACGAACACAAAATGTTTAGGACAATGGACCAAGCATTTTCTTTGTACATGAAAACTTGTTTTCTTTGTACATGAAAACAAGTTTTTTATACATTAATCAGTAGCATGGATGAACTTGCAAACATCTTAATTCATTATGCTTTACATACTTCATTGTTTTTGTTAAGCAACACTAATATAGAAAATTACAATTGTACTGATTAAGTGTAACGTTAACTCGCATATATACACATATTAACTAAAGCAATACGCACACATCATTGAATTCCACAGGCGTGAAAAATAGATTACTTATCCATTTCGCTGTTATTAGCACGTAAAAAGTTAAGATAAACTTCTCCAACTAATTCAAATGTTTATGGCTCTGTGTATAATATAATGGTCCTGTACATTTGTTTAAACTAACTACAAGTAATGTTAAGTGCTTGTGCGGCAGCTGTAAAATGTCGCTCCGTCCCACATCATTGTGTAGTTATATTTTTCTTTGTGGTACACAGGAAGCATGGAATGTATGCTGTTTACATACAACATGTATGAAAACTGAGTTCTGTTCAAACGCTAGGGGGCATCAGTGGTATGGCAACTTTCATTAACATTGATGAACATCTTCAATAAAACCGAGGGTGATATTGTCCCAATGTTTCTTCCTATTCCATCAAAATAATTTCACTCATCCTGACAGGTATGGATGGACGTTGATGAGATGGGTGGTTCAACACTTCAGGCGATGGCGGAGGCCGTCGAGGGATCTGCTTGTGTCCTCATATGTTTCTCCACCAAGTACAAACACTCGTCCAACTGCCGTGCTGGTATTTTAGCATTTGAGTTGTAAAACTGAACGGTTGTATGAATGTGTGTCAGACATTTTGTATGCCACGCATGTTTCCGATTATATGCTTTAATTAACTGAGCACGTACATACGGCATACTTTTTTGCATCATCACCAAGGTAATTCAAATGCGAGAAAATTGGTTTGCTGTTTTCGTGATGCATCTGGAACCATAATTTCTCTGAATCGGCGAGGAAAAGTCTTTTCTAAACGCGCCTTCGAGATGTCTAGATGTCTGTGATTTCCTAATTACCAGTTGCCGAAAAACATAATCATTTTGAAACATTAAATAACGATGGGCTGTCTTAAATATTGTTGGGATCAAAATTCACATTGATGTTGGTTACCGCGTCCCATTGTTTTCGCTTAACGATAACAACACCCATCATGAACAGTTGACTGACAGAACGTTTCAGTATAGTTCCATGCTTTAATGACCATTAACCATTACTAATTGCGTTAAATTTAGTGTCGTTTGGACAGTTACTCTTACGGCGGGAGTCAAGGGTTTCCTTTTGTCGAGAACTGAAATTGTATTGCGTTTTCCACGTTTATATTTATCAAAGACTTTGCATACATGTACATACGTCTGTCATATCATTCAATATTAGAACGTCGCATTGCATCGCATACACCATCATTCAGCCATATTATGATATTTAATGAATTATCCGTTATACGTATGACTCTACTGCATGTTCATAGTTTGTGTATTCTATAAAAAAATCATTATATTATATGATAATCTGTTTTACAGAAGCGGAGTATGCATTTCAAAGGGGTAAGCGTATCATACCCCTCAAGATGGAACAAAACTATTCTGCTGACGGCTGGCTAGGAATCATAATTGGGTCAAAACTGTACTATGAATTCAGGTAAATATGTCTTCAAAATTTACATACATGTATATGTTTTCTATTTCAAGATTCTTCGTGCAATTAAATGTTTATATTGCTTGCATATTAATATTAAAAAAATAAAACAATAGTTTTAATTGTATAAATAATACCACATTAAACATCTCGAAACATACTCATTTTAGCTTAAATCTCGCACGAGTTAGGCTTATTGTATTCAGAAAATACAAAGAGTAACATTTCAATCTGTTGCCGCTTTAATTTCATTTGGATATTATTAATGGGCCTTGTGAACGGTTAATTCTGTTGTTGTTGTTGTTGTTGTTGTTGTTGTTGTTGTTGTTGTTGTTGTTGTTGTTGTTGTTGTTGTTCTGCTGCTGCTGCTGCTGTTGTTGTTGTTGTTGTTGTTGTTGTTGTTGTTGTTGTTGTTGTTGTTGTTGTTGTTGTTTACCATGTTGCTGTTTTGTTCAATATCAATGGTATTGGAACCACTAGTATGTTTGCTATAACAGAAATTCAATACAAATAGTCCGTTCTTTAAGAAATACAACGTCCCTGTATCTTGTTTAACACAGCGGCAAGTACCCGTTCGAAGACAAAATGGGGGCTCTGTTGAAAGAGATGGACAAAGTATTACGCCCCTTTCACACAACAGATCATAAAACACCAACGTCTTCTGCCGCACTAACAGCCGTCTTCCCAAAACAAAATCAAATGATGGTATGTACATGAAACCTGCCATATCATGATTTTACATATTCATATATTCACATATAAAGACCAATAAAGCGGCATATTTAAAACATATTTACATTCAGTTAAGCTTATATCACGAAATTAACAATAATGTGTTGATCAGCCACAAACAAAAAGAGGACGAACATACCATTATAACAAATCAAGTGTTTTAGCAAGCACTGACTCTTGATGCTGCAAAAGGGGCTCCCTCCAATGATGAACGGGGATCGATTGACAATACGCTTATAAACTCTGTTAGAAGATGGAGCTGTGATGATGTGGCCAGGTGGAAGGACGAACAAAATCTCGCGAGGTAAAAACTGTTAACTGTTTTCAACAGACGTTACTCTTTTGCACGTTACTGCGACACATAGCTGACATAAGTGTAAGCCAAAGCATGCGTTATTAAATTCTCCAGAACACGGGTTAAACATAACAATAGGAAACAAATATAATGTACCTCAAAACTCTTAATAACTGCGTAATAAAGCATAAACTTTAAGTACCACGTGTTAGTTTTGAAGAAAATTGTGCACAAACCAGGATAATGTCCACTACACCATTCAATATAAAGGAAAATCATTTTCTTGCCTATGGGACAGAAAACGGATTTACCTCAGTTGTCATTAAGTTTTCATCTTTTTAAATATGTTGTCATAATATTTTCAAGTGTCAGACATTTAACATCACATTTTCTTACTGCGACGGATATTTTAGATTAGTACTTGCCAACCCAAAATGACGTGCTCTAGTCCCTTTAAAAGTTCTGTTATTATATGTTCTGTTATTTTATGTTACGTCCTGTTATTTTCAGTTAAATTATGTTATGTTATGTTATGTTATGTTATGTTATGTTATGTTAAGTTATATTTTATACAGATCGCTACACAATCTACGAACCGGCGAGGAGTTAGCATTGTTGCTGAAAATGCAATTTGAAGCACCTGACATGTTCTATAGATGTGCAACTGAAATGCTGCAAATAAAGGAGCTTTCGTCCTTAGCCCGGCTTGTGTGGTCCCTTGTTGACATTGTGCAGAACAACAAAAGGCATTGTTGTTAAGGAACACTGTCAGATGTTGATACACGTGGCATGTACATGTTTGTTTTTTCCTACAGTTTATCTATGTACTTCTACTTGTATGTGACCTCCAATGCTACGATTTGCAAGTGTTATTTAACTGTCTTGTTAAGTATGGTATCCATGATGAACGTGTATATTTACAATAATATGGTTGATCAATTAATATATATGAAACCATTAGACATGTTATTTCCGTGTACTAATGGACGATCAATATACCATATGAAGGGTAAAGTGAACATGCTGCTATTATTACTACAATTTCGTGATACAAACATATTTGATTAAAATTCGTCTATAAACATATGCAGGGTGAAATGTAAGAGAACGAAAGAAATCCTTTATCTAATCAACTAGAATTTAACAATGCGATATCGGTGATTATTGTTATGAGGACAATGCGTAATAAACTGGTTAGAAAAATTCATCAGGGGCATTTATTTTATCAAAATGACATTACGACGTAAATTATGTAGATGACGTCGACGGAATGGTTTTATATAATTTATATATTTGCAATCGTAAACAGTTTTTACACGTTCAGTTGGCCCTTGTGCTTCTGACGGTGTATCTTGTGGGGGGCTGACAAAGATTTGCCTAAAATAAGTATGTTGATCGACTCCATATCGTCAGCCCTTTATTGTCTTAGGTCAGCTTCTGAATAAGACACACTTATACAAAACATAATAATTATTTCGCATGTGTGCTTCATGTAAAGTTTTATAAAATATAAATTGACTCTGAAGAAATTCTCTACAATTTATGTAACAATCAAATCACAAAGCGTTTAGAATGTATACGTTAAGGCGGGATAGAGGCTTAAGTAAAAGGAACTACGGTATGCCATGCGATGTATATACTTGTGTCGCATATTGACGTCACTGACGTCAATAAGCAACCCAGGACCCTACTAAGTCATCAGGTGTGATTGGCTGCCGGATTTGCGATTTGAGCGATAATGGTTCAATTGACGCTTTATTGTCAATAGGGACATCAGCTGTTTCTGAATCTGTGGTGTCATTAGTATTGACGAATGTACCTCGGAACAATTTGAGGTTTACAGGACCACATACACGATGTGAATACACGGTGTACGAGTGGGTGTTTGCAATTTGTTGATGAAACGTATTTTTATCTTATTAATTAAGATTTACTAAAAATCAACTACAAGTCTACAATACAATGATTTTATTATATAAACAACAATTAACAAGATGCGACTTAATTGGGATCTGCTCTTTAAGGTTTTTATTCATATAACTTGAGTTTATAATACATCCTACATAGTTGGCTTTAACGTCACGGCACGTTTATAGTGGAAAATACCGTAGCGATAAAGACACTTTTTCGTAAACATGGCAGATGCATAGCATGCTTCTTGCCATAACAACAAATTTAACACTATTAAAAAGAAAAAAGTGGATAACAACTTCTTATTGGATTTTTTATAAGCAACATTTAACCAGAGTGCATTACTATACAAGTTGACCGCTGATGTTTAGTTATCATGCTGACAAAATGAAACTCATTGTTTCTAGACTTCGGTATCCATAGACGACTTTCCCAAACCACTACCAACATGACGTTTCAGTAAATATTACTATGCCATTTTAAACATCTAATTTTCCAAGAGTCTAAATTATTGTGCATTTTACCTATCAATCCATGTACATATTGTAAACAAACTCCATTACACTCGTCGCTGTTCTAGTAACACGTTGACCTATTTTCCCATTGGCCGGCACATTTTCTTCGGCGACTGTTCCTTGAAATCGCTCTCCCGCTAAAGTTTTTCTGGGATCCCACGCCACGTGCTTTTTCAGTAAAACAATAAGTAACAGTTGTTAATCTTTGTCTATCTGCGCACATACAAATAAAACTGTTTGTGGATGTGTGTCATAGTTCTTAGGGTTCGGCTTCCCTGAATTAAATTTACCTGTAACGGGCTTTAAACTTCGCTTCTTTGCTGGATGCAGGTTCTTGTGCAGTTCGTTGCTTGTGTACCTTGGTCAGGTTATTGTTGCACATAACAGGTGTTATATTTGGAAAAAACGGGGTCAGGTTGTGTTTATAAACAGACCTGTTCAACGAACTGTGTAACTGTCAGATTGTAAACGGTTTTGTTTTCGATTTGTTGTCAAGTATGTCGATCACTGTATCGTCCGAATACACACGACCCTGCTTGGTTTGTATACAAATCCTACCCAGCTAGTAATTCTGCTTGTTCCTAAAACTTCGAACTAGTCAGTGAACTTATCTCACACAAGATTTCTGTCAATGGGCAATTTTGCGGAATATAGGAAGTGTACTTTCAGACAAAGATCGGTACGATGGGACGTCATCCTTCAGGCGTCACCTCTGCGCAATGGACGTCTGAGGAAAAATTGCACGTCGATGACGTTGAAGCAACACCTTAAAAACATTATCTCTACGAGTACATCGGTCTGAGATTGCCCCGCCGTCGTGTGACTTGTCTCATACTCCCTAGCAGTTGACGTTGCCGACTTTAAGCAATAATAGACGTTGCTCGAGGTGCGGTAACGCTTCTGGAGATTTGGTATGGTATTTTAATTGCAATTTAATGTAACGGAAATCAATCCGTCCAGGCCTGTCAAAAACCTAGTGCGGTGTGTTTATCGTGAAATGATTGTCACCTCGAGTTGCCCCATTGCTATTCTGTTTTCTTGGCACTAGCAACGCGACGGTCAATGAGGTGAATTATTGGTAGGGTAGATAGATATATTCAACGTAACTGATTTATACCACAGTTTATATAGAATAAATTAGGTTTCAGTAAATATTAAATTAAAAACAGACGGCCTATGTGAATTCGTTTCAAGCGGGAATCGCACAGTATTGATTTTGCTCCTGTAATGTTAACTAGTAGTGCAAGTCCTACACGACAAACAAGTTGAAAAGGTCGTATGAAAGTTCAAAACCACGAATGTCGTGCAAATTCAGCGTTGAAAATAAATAAGTATCAAATTAAAATTAAAAAATTAGCTGGCTAGCAGTTAATCACTGACTTTAGTTCAATATATAAGTTAAGCGAAAACGCTTGCAAAATTATAAATTAATGTTTTAACTTTTGCATAAATGAGGATATTCGTGTCGCATCCATACACAGATATTGTGACACAACTAGAGAAACATAATATGTTAATTAGTTGTATTTGTCAATATTCTATAAATCTAATTATGTAAAATATGCTATGAAATAATTAATGAAAGATATACATGTCTAACGAAAACAAAAGAAAACAATATTATAATAAAACGCACCTTTTATATTAAATCATGGCAAATAATTCTCTTTGTAGAAAATATTAAAATATATTAAAATATATAACATTTTTTAAGATTTAAACATTTAAATATGTTATAAAGGAGAATACAATAACAATATTTAGCCTACATTTGCATTCAACTTCCGGCCGCCTGGCTGCTAGTCATGTATGCTAAGCACTTAACTTCGCAAGTTGGAAAAAACAGGCATATATACGAGTGATTGTGTACCTCGTTGACACTACAAATATCACAATAGTGATATCCTTGTCTAGCTCGACGATCTTTAATATCTCAGAGCTCGTTGGTTACATGTACCTTTACAGCTGTACTAAAATAAAATCTCTTACATTTTATTCGATACTAAGGACCCGGAACCAAAATGCATATGCTATAAGTGTCAAGCAACTTCCATCACACAATCAGTTTTTATGTACATCAAATATAGTGACAATATTGCAAACACTGCGTATATGTCTGTCACAATCAGATTTCAGTGTTGCATAAGTCATCCAGTTCTGTCCTACTGTCAAACCAAAATGAATGTAGTAATATTTAATATCGTTCACGTATATCGTTTTTCTAGAGCTAAAAACTGCATTGAAGTTACGGCCAATTAATGCTACAGTTTTAGATTGAAAACACTGTGTTCATATTCTTCTTCTTCTCTCTGAACCTCATTGTCTTGCAAATATTTATTTCAGTGGCATTTCCTCTTGACAAGTAGTTACTTTATCTATTTTGTCAAAATTCTTTTCTCAAAACATGTATGCCGGATATCGGTAAATCATGTATATTTAAAAGGCTTATGACAAAAAATGAGGTTGCTACTCATTTACATCTTACATAATAATTGTGGTATTTCTAACAAGCGATAACACTGCCGTATGCCTCTGTTACGTACTATACTGCATAGATATCAACTTACAAACATATTTTCAACACACAGTTGGTCTTACAAACCAAATATACATATTCTTTATCTGATCTACGGAGTCATTTATTGCCTTTTTAACACACAAATGTTGTTTACAAAAATATTCTGAACTGATTCAGTGAAATCAACAAACACGTCCTAAAGGTTCCGATACACTTCTTTGTACGTTTTGAGAAAATTTAACACAATAACGTGTTATGTTTTTCCTAATTGGGCACATACTTCCTTCATAAAACGCAATTAACACAAAGCGAGAGCAAATTTAACTAAGCATTCCAATTTACTAGTACTAGTAGTTGCTGTTTTTTTAACCAAATAATTTAACATTTCATTTCTATAAGGAATTTCAAACATTTAGAAAAGGTCCTCTGGCGTTATGTTAACAGGTTAATAAAAAACATATTGTGTGTTAACTTCAAGGAGCTAATGTTCTTTTCTGCAGAATGTCATCAAGGGACCACACGAGGCGGGCTATGGTCGAAAACTCCCGTATTTGCAATATTTTATTTGCATACTTGAAGAACATTTCCGGTGCTTCATGTTGCATTTTCAACAGCAATGCTACCTCCTCGCCAGTTCGTAGATTTTCTAGCGATCTGTATAAAACATAACATAACATAACATAACGTAACATATCATATCATATCATATCATAACATAACATAACATAACGTAACATAACATAACATAAACACAACATTACAGCAGTTGCATTCTATATTGTGTTGGCATTAGGTATAAGGCGCTCTTAAGTTTGGAACTTTTGTGTTAAAATTCAGACAGGAAAACCTCAAGTAGGGCACACATCCGGTATTGAAAAGAGAATGAACACTCCGGTTATGTCTGCTAGGCGTTAGTAAGTAAATTGAACGTCGTGATGTAAACTTATACCTGTTGAAAACAACCTTGAATCACATACAAACCGACTATCGAACAAACCTGTATTTGAGTTGATTTTATTCCTACCCGAAAGGACTATAAAACCACGGGACAATGAGGACGCCTTTGTCCAATGATACACTGAAACATGCTTTAAAACTACAAAAGAGCCACCATTGGCTATATACAGAGACACATACATTTACTAGATACCAGTTTATACAAACTCTGTTCTTTGATTCTTGACTACAAACAAGCCATTTCGTAGCATAGAGATGAGATCATACCACACTGAGCTCTTACTAGTAAGATATGCGAGTTACTAGTACTTACCACTAAAACATTGCTTGAGTACACTTTTTATGGATAAAGATTATCAACAAAATAAAATACCTGTATAGTAACGTTTTTACCCTTCTAATTTCTGTTCCTTCTTCCACTTTGTGACGTCATCACAGCTCCATCTCCGGACCGAGTTTATAATCGCCTTGTCAACAGGTCGCATTTCAACAGGAGCATCAGAAGACGGCGGTTGCTTAAACGGAAATAATGTCTAAATATGGTGTACGCTTAACTCAATATATTCTTGCGTTTTAAATGAACCAGTTGATTGGTCTTGATAAATGTAAAAGCATTCTACAACCAGGTTCCATGCACATACCACCGGCTGATCTTGTTTTGGACGTATTGTTGTTTGTACATCTGTGGAAGTTGTTGTTGGTTGATCAGTTTGGTGAAAAGGTCGTAAAACCTTGTCTATCTCCTTCAACAGAGCCGCCATTTTGTCTTCGAACGGATACTTGCCGCTGTGTTTAACATGGTACCATGGTGATATATTTTGTAAACAACAGAAGAATCGTTTTTATAATTATGTTATTGCAAACACTTTCTGTATAGTACTCATATTATTATCACGAACATTACGAAAAACACCAATAGAAGCTTAATTTATCATTAATTTGCCGACAAGGTGCATCACCAATATTCTAAAGAAACAATTCCATGTAATTGTAACAGTTATTTTTATTACTTTTTAATACTATTTGGAAAGAAGTGTGTACAGTTGTAAGATATAATTTTATGACATAAAATAAATACCTGAATTCGTAGTAAAGTTTTGTGCCCAGAATAATCCCTAGCCAGCCGTCAGCAGAATAGTTTTGCTCCATCTTCAGTGGTATGATACGCTTACCCTTTTGGTATGCATACTCTGCTTCTGTAGAATAGAATAGAACAGAATAGAATAGAATAGAATAGAATAGAATAGAATAGAATAGAATAGAATAGAATAGAATAGAATAGACTAGAATAGAATAGACTAGAATAGAATAGAATAGAATTAGAATAGAATAGAATAGAATAGAATAGAATAGAATAGAATAGAATAATGACACTGAACAAACTTAGAGGATATTAATATTGTATGTGTCGGACCTATTAATTAAGATATACCACTAATGACTTTAAAGATGATATTTGCATGTTTCTGTATAAATATAAGAAAACTGCGGCCAGTTTTGACAAAGAGCCCTAACAGACTGAACAAAATGTTTAGCAGTTGAAATTACATTGAGAGGACACTGCGAAAGCTGTAACTTAAGTCGCCACATATGCTGTGGTTCGACAAACAATATGCCAGACGTTTGCATTTTGTGTCACGTGAGTCTGGTTGTATCCATATCCTCATATGAGAATCTATTACACCGGATATAAATAATCCTCTTTAAATTTAATAAATTATGTGATGAACATTAAATGCGTTTACCAAATAAAGTATTATGTACATCAGCTGCTCATACATGTACAAGAAAATGAATTTAATTCGACGACATAGATAAATGTTCGTTTAAGTAAATTGTCGTGTACTTCCGAAAAATATACAATTTGGCAATATAAAAGGCAAACATTTATACTAAAATTCAGTTTATATAAATTGTTGCGTTTATTTATCGACGTACTCGAACATTTTAATTCTGCTTTGGGGCATACATATTTTTAGTTCGTGTTAGTGTCCCATAGTGCAAGATACAGGAGCGTTGACGACACATGACGATCCAAATTCTTTTGCGTGCGCAGAGAATCCCAAACCGACTATAATGTATACTGGTAAGATTATATATCAACCTAACAATGTCCGTAGGTCGAACTCGCGACCCCTGGATCGGCAGTACAGCGTTTTAGCACTGGAACAAGTCCACGCGCAGAGTCAGTTCGCCGATATAATATAGTTATATACGTGTACCTGCATGGCAGTTAGACGAGTGTTTGTACTTTGTGGAGAAACACATGAGGACACAGGCGGCTCCCTCGACGGCCTCTGCCATCGCCTGAAGGGTGGACCCTCCCATCTCATCAACATCTATCCATACCTGCCAAAATGAATGCAAGACGATATTGTACTATATTAACATATTATTTAGAACAATGCACAAACGATGTTTTAGAACATAGACTCTGCCTTAATTGTTTCGCTTTGAGATTTTTGTCATGTCAAATTCCATAAACTTACACTCACATTGTCTATTACTAGTGTGTATTGCTCTCCGAGTTTCTATAGTTGGCTACACGTTAAAAGCTTATATAACACTTAAAATGCATACTTATTTATTATTATATAGAAATAGTTTTTCAAGTAATTAACTTGGCAAATGATCTTGAAATTTAAAGGCGCATTAGTGTTTAGAATCACCAAATTTAATGTAAAAATAGTGTTCCATTAAAAACAGTTTATAGTTACATTACTATTGACGGCCTACTTTCGTTTGAATTATAAGTTGTTGTTAAGATAAAATGTCTTAGCGTTTACTTTAATTTTAAAGAATAAAGCTGAAACCACAAAAATACGCGTTAGAAATATGTTCATGGCGTTTCCCCAACAGTCTTAAAAAACCGATCAGTCTTACTCACCTTATATCCATGCCCTTTTATGCGGTCTCGAATCTTCATCACAGTTTGTTGATCGGCCCACTGGTAAGAAAGCATTATGTGTCCGACGTCGCCTTTTTCTTCTCTTACTGCTTCAGGTCGTTCAGAAAGCTTTTCAAGGCGTTCCCCTTTAAGTCAAGATGCATAATAAAGTATGTGTCAAAGTTAGACAGCTTGGGTCCTATTGACGAAATGACGTTAATGAGAAAAAAATGACATACATGTAATTAAAAACGCATCCAATAATATGTATTTCTATTTTTCATCTGCCTACAAAAAGCAACGCTTATCTTTTGCAAGTATTTATTATAAAAGTTAAACAAAATTGTAATGATAAAAACCATTACACTTATTTATGACACGTGTATATTCCTAATGTTGTCGTTATGTTTTTGAAGGTGATAAAAGCTTGAAAATCTTTTAAAGGATGTTGGAGATATGGAGTACTCACGAATGTGTTACAGATCAGACCTGACCAGATCAAAACTGAGAGACGGACGGACGAATGAAGAGCATTCCTAGAATCACTACAATCATACAAATTACAATACGCACTGACCAATGTCTCTGTATTTCTTGATCGAAGATAATTTAAGTGCATCTTTCAGAGTCCATAGAACGCCACTGCACGCTGCTCTTACGCGTTTGCTTTCCTTTTGTGAATGGCGCGTATCTTCAATAAAATCAACCACGCCCAACTCTGCGTCTTCAGCGACT
>Ga0224511_10001374_pt1 | contig 14534 bp, 10 predicted proteins | sample SF_May12_sed_USG_2_FD_169988 | JGI IMG/M metagenome (GOLD analysis project Ga0224511, IMG submission 169988) | Sediment microbial communities from San Francisco Bay, California, United States - SF_May12_sed_USGS_8_1 | ecosystem: Environmental > Aquatic > Marine > Sediment | place: USA...
AGTCAATTGGTATGTGGGGGGGGGGGGACGTGGCTGTTGGAGAGCCAATTTGTCGCCGGTCACTGAAGTGAAGCCTCAATCTTTTCCGCACCGCCATCACCTTCCCCAGCTCTGAAGAGAGACGGGTATCCATTTACTGCTGGGTGAACTCCGAGAGAATTTTTGAAAAAAATGCCACAAATTCCCTGTGTTCTCATCTCGACATCAGCGATGAGCGCTCTAGCCACTCAGCCACAGCACCTCTGATACATACTACAGATAATAATGGTGTCCATTCTTCGGGCTCAAGAGAACTAGCTATTTAATAAGAAGTCTGACCTGTACGGCAATTGGTTTAATGCGAGGGAGAGTTGCACGAGCGTAAGCTTCACTACCTCACAGGGTTGGCCCCAATCCAACGGTAAACCTGGGTCAAGGCGGTTGGAGGCCAATGTCCTTGGGGGTTAGGGATCAATCAATTTAGCCTCGTTTACCTGTCACCTACAGTGACAGCACAGCGAAGGGAGACGGGAGAAGTGGATCTTTAGCTACGGAGGGGCGATTTTATTCACTGGTTGGGACCTCCATTACTTTTAAAGTGGTGGTCCGAAATCCCGCTAGCAACTTGGAGTGAAAACCTCGGTAAAGGCCCGGACCAAGGAAAAACCTGCAATTCTTAGGAAGCAATTCTACGCTTTAACTGATTACACTATGATGGCCATCATGATAAAGATGGATAAAAGAAACCAACCATAATGCAATGACTAGCTCTGCTCAACTCTCTATGAAAGCAAAGGATGAGTTACACCATAACTACCATCCAGCCACGTGATGGTGGCCCGTACCCTCCATGATGGGGGATATGCATCTGTAAGATATGACAGCCGTACCATCCATGCTGTTGGTATCTGTAGCGGAGACACTTCCTGCCACGCCCCTTCGTGACTGCGTCAGGCTCGGGTTTGATGCGGTGGCGCTACTCTCGTAGGTATTGATGGTGACCAGCGTAGATGTATCGCTCATAGACATATGATCAGCTGAAAGGAGATGGCTAACTTGTATATTCATGTATGACTATGCTGACTGAGCTACCCTAGGGTGTGGCACTACAGGTTGGGCCCGTCAAGACATTATTCTATATCAATAATGGGCTTCGATTCAAATCTTGAGCTAATTACACCAGTTTTATAACCCAATGGAACCCCTGGATGCGATTTTTTATTTGATAGAGTAATGACGGATTAATTTTTCACTGCCTCTTGACAGGTAACAAAGATTTACTGCGATAACACTGTTAAACCTGCTAGATTGGCCTGTCACATAGATATTTAAATGGCTCTGTGCCCACGTTACGCAAACATTAGCCAAAAACCTGGGAGCAATTCGAGCACATAATTTATGACATAACTCGATGGTTAAATTTAGCCGTCATTGAGTTTCACTATAACTGATTGATTCACGTTTTTCCGTCGTGAAATATCAATCGGTCATCTTTCGGGCGCCTCTCCGATTTCCCAATCCGACAATTTCGCTGACCGTTGCATTCCGACCGTACTCAGCATTTTCGAGAATCACTGCCATGTCTTGGCGCTGCAGTAACAGTTACGATGACAGGAATGCAGTCTCATGTCTAGGCCCTAGGCGCACGTCTCTCAAGTGCTTGGAAATCTGCCGATGAGTTTTCTGGGAGAGACTGAGTTCCCAACGATTTGCACTCGACATGGATCCTCACTCGGGTGCCCTTAGTAAACGGATGATGCCACTCCCTTAACTCGATGAGAACATTGCGAGAGGCGTGAGAAGATTTGTCACCAAAAGAAGACTGTAACAGCCTTGTTGAGTTTAAATGTCTTCACGGTGCTTGACCAGATCACTCAGACATGTGTGAATGACCACAGGTTATGAGTATCAACAAAATGACAACTGGCCAGTTTTTACCGTTGTAAACTGTATATGTAGGTCTTCATGCGATACCTCAACCAAATCAAGTTGAGAGTGCTTAAACCCAGAATACGTCATTATTCTCTCACGGGATACTTATGAAATGAGGTCAGCATGCAAGTCCCTGCCTTAGAACTGAAACTGATTTGCCCAAAAGACTTGCCACGGTCACGCAGCTATAGTTGCGAAATACGAGATCAGTAACTTCATAGTTATACGTATGAGGACTAAAATAATCTTCCTTTGAATTAAGGTCCAGCGACATTCGATTGAAAAGACATTGTTTCAATGGGCCCTAAATCGGAATAAAATCTGAGAAAAATAGACAGTGAAAGCATCCACTGAACTGAGGTCCTTTTCATTGAGTGGTCCATATATCTATGGTCGGCTTTCTTGTAAAATAACTTCTGTGCCAATCATACTATCAGCAGGTCATGCTTCAATATACGATACTGACCACCTGGCACATCAAGGCATCTAGCCAGCAAAGTTTAGTTCAACGATATCCAGTTTTGTTTTAAATTAATGTAGCTTCTTCAAAACCCATCATTGGAGTGGCACTGATATGCGCCAAGAATGGAATGCGCCACAGCAAATGCTAAAATAGTTGGCTAGTGACAACTTTGGTAAGAGGGTCACTAACTATGAATAGAGGTGCAACTCCCAGATCCAGGAAGGACTGTTAATTAGTTTGGCAGATTCTAGAGGATTCCGATCCTCTAGTTATGATGCTGTGACGTAGGTCTTTGAATTATAAAGTAAGATTATCTCAATAACAAGATTATAATCCCACATCTACATAGAGATTATCAGTGGATTAACAAAGGGTATAACCTGCCGCGCCTTCGCGTTAGGGCAAACAGCTGACCGGGGCGGGCCCAACGACATACAGTCAGCAAACCGCATATAAGGTAGCGTATGGAAGTTTTGTAAAAACCAGAAACACCTGAACAGAACACAAAGTCACAGCGGAAATCGAATCACAATAAAAGCTTGAGCCTATTTAGCCAAGTTTTTTTTAATAGTCCCAATCAATGCCGAGGAGCAACTACGGAGCTTTTCAAACAAAATTGAATCCACACAGTTCTTGCTTGGTCAAAACCTCCGAAACTGGTGACTCGCTCTAAAGATATATCTTTCAGGCTCAAAATTGCAAACGACTAAAGTTATGAAATCTCCGGGTCGCTCTCGGGCTTGTCGTTATGACAGTCAAAAATCTACCGACGCAGTGTCTCTTGCGAGTGTTTCATAATACAATTACAAGGATTAGTGAATCTAGATCATATATGGATAAAATTCTCCACCAAAAACCGGATTAATTAGGAATGTTAAGTGTCAATCCCATTGCTTCACACATGTTTATAAGCGCAGTTGTGGGTCCAGATTTACCGTGATTATGGCGGGTAGATACGATGTATGCATGCTCTGCAATGCCAGCGGATGGCCGCCGAGATTACGAGTATAGGATTCACGAGCACCAAGAGAAGTGACAACTTTCTCTGTCCCTGATTGTTGGTGTATAAAGGCTTTTGCAAACACATTCTGATTCATTCCAAGTGATCCTTTCCAATTTCTGACTTGTTCCAAAATTACACAAGGCCCGCCAATGTATTCATGAGCTCAGGCAACATGCCATACTAACTACCAGACTGAGAATTATTATAGAGTCTCACCTTGTAGTATATCGGAGATGCAGTCTCCGGTTCTATAATGGCTGCTCGAGCCGCTGAAGAGTGAATGTCGGTGGGTGCCAACCGATCGCTGCGATAGAGAGTCTGTCTCGCTACGACTGGATCCATCCGTTGAGCTAGGCAGCTGGTGGTAGTCTCGACTAAACAGAAACACCAAATGTGAGGAGTGTTGGAAAATTAGCATCCATTTCTAACATTGGATGGAACGCTTGAAATAAGATTTTCTCACAAGTTTTACGATATTCAGAGCATTGTCTTCATTTACGTTGAGCCGGTTGGAATACGAGTAACTAAGGTTGAGCTGTTTAGATATGGACGTGAAACTTAAATAATTTCATCTCATGTTCATATATACATTTACGTCCGTCTATTCTGTCTGCGAAAGCCAAAGCACTTAAACCCCCACGAATATTATCTAACTCAATGCTACCATGCCTATGTACTCTTCTGAGTTTTCATTTTTTCCTCAGAGAAGAATAGCTTTCATCCAAACATTGCTCCCCGGTGCCAACTAAATGCTGTCTCATTGGCTAAACTGTATATATAACAACTGAAACAAAATGTTAACAAACATTCCATATGTAGCCCTATTTCCTCACCCGAACAGGTAGGTAGGTATGCTACCTTATAAGCCCTATTTGTTCGTGGCATGTTGGAAGCAGTTGTGGCTGGTTGAGGAATGAGAGCGCATACCACTGCTGACCATTCCAGCTGCTCAACACCGCCTCCACATAGATATCATTTGGCGTTTGGTGATAAATAGGGCTTAGGGTGACTGAACCCCCCCCCCCTCTGGGCCATTGACCTCTAACTGCCTTGGCCCATGTCTTCCATTGGACGGAGGCCATCCCTGGTGAGCTATTAAGGCTGACGCTTGGCAACTCTTCCTCCCTTTAAAACAAACCAATTCACACACAAGGCAGCGTTCCCCATGAAGCACCCAGTCCTCTTAGAGCCTAAAAGACAAAAATTATTCACATGATGGTAGAAGAGGGGCTCACCTATTATAGAATGAGACATGAGACTCGAGCTCACGGCCGCCTGTAGCGTCATCGTATGTCGGCAGATTATGGTCGCTTCCCAACTAAAAAACAAGCAGAAAACTACTATAAAAGTAATGTTGTGTCTCCGTGATGGAACAGCTGTCAAGAGTAGTGCAGAACTTGGTCTATGTAGTCCATTGGACTCAGCGTTTCCTGGGGTTAGTCATTGGGGGATTTTCTGCTTACAACTGTGTGCCCCATAGACAAGGTAACTCTATGGGGGACCTCCTATATTTAACGTCGTGATCCGACACAGACGAGCATGTTGCGAGCAACAACATTATGTCCGAACTGGGAATCGAACCAACCTGAGTTACTTATACTGCCCACAACAGTAGCCCGCCCGGACATAAGGCACAGACAAACACATTCTGGTATCCAATGCCATGATCTTTGATTGTTTAGGGAGCTCCCATCTATTGTTTGGAGAAGAAAGGGGTCAAACAAATACTATTCAGATGGTGTGACAAATACTAGGGCATGAGTACATGATCTACGTATAATGATCCTCTGACTAAGTGTTCAATGAGTAACCAGTCCAGCTCATCTCCCCTTCACCCAACGTCATCCATCTAATGAACTGACTAATTATTCAACTGGTGATCTAGTCAATGGCAATCAGCGAGTGGGACGGCAATACAAGATTTCTAGATCCTGAGCCAAACGCTCTCGCCATGACGAAGGTAATGACTAACGGGCATATGGAAATCAGCCCACTGGTCAATCCCGGTTCATGAGAACTGGTCTTACAAACAAGTCGAACGGACAAATCCAGTCGTGTAGTGGATTCAGTAACGGCCTTTAAATGGGATCTATGTGTATTCTGATGTTTGCTTAAAACACAATGCTTTTTATTTGACTGGACCCGATTGGGGAAGGAGTACTAACAGTATGCCTACTCGGATGGCGGTGCAGGTTGCAGTTCTTATTCAACTCAATGCCAATCCCAAACTGAAACCTACTGACAAGGTTAGACAACTCTGCGATGTGAGTTTTGACCAAGTGAAAATTAAGCGTGACATAGATAACTCCGAACACCTTATGCTAAAGTTGTGGTTGGGATAATCATATATGTTATCGGGATAGGACAGAGCTAGCGCTAGAGCTCTGGGCTCGTAATCGTGAAAATCAGGGTTCAAATCCCAGTCACGGCATGAGTCCCGTTGTGCGAGTTATTTACTAAAACAAGCACCACTAAAAAGCGGAGCGTTCACACTGACTCGCCTGTGGTGAAAACTCCCATCCAGCAGTTTTACACAGCAGTGAATTTGTCAAGCGAGAACTATAACTCATCTCTTTCCAGCCCCTGTCTGTCCACTGTTGGGACGTTGGTTTCCTCCTCACCCATAGGTTGTGCGGTACCATTGAGTGGAGATTGGAACCTTTCCTGTCACATTGGCTCAGGATGGGTGGGTGTGATCAGCCGAGGAAAAATCCATTGAAATACTCCGCCACAGCCGGGCATTGAACACGGGCCGCGGTGAAATACATTCATTCTCCCACTGACCTAACATAACCGAGTTCTATAACTCACGTCAATAAGACATGGAGCTCACAGTTCAATAAGCACCAGCATCTGGACTGACCTGCGTATAGCCACGTGGATAGTTTGGGTCATCCGGATGTGACCTGGGAACAGTACTCTTACAGCAGACAAAACGTTTACGCGCCTTCACAACCAGCGTTACCATTATCACTATTAGAAGCATCACAGAGACAGACGAGCACACAATAATAACAATCAGCTTAGAGGTGACGACTTCGTCTGTGGGATATTGATTGGTAGTTTCTGCAAAAGGCAAACATCCAATACAGTTATTGCCATGGGCATCAGAGGTAGGGGCATAATCAGCCAACAGTGTGATTAAAAATATGTCGAGGAGTTTGGTTTTTATTGTACAAACTCTCTACAATATTACGACATTCAATTCACACAAGCTTCATTTCTGTCTTCATTTTTACAGTCTATATCATTGATATGAATATATATGGACCGGCAATCAGAAAACTCAAGGTCAAGCAACCTCATCGGCTTGTGAACTCAGGCACTGGACCATCCTATGTAACGAAGCTCCTAAGCCAGAGGCTTGCAGAAGAAGTAGTAGCCGTAGGAGCTACGATAGATGTGAGGAGCTCATACTCACAATGGAGGCCCTCCGTGGCACGGATTTGAAACCAGATTTTCACGGTTGCAAGCCCAATGTTTTTAAGGAATAAGCTATTCAGCTACCCCCCTGCCATATCAGAAATAGAAGGAATCGCTGTAATCATATCACAAGTTGTCACTCGTTATATTTGAGAGCAAACAACTCCGCACTAGCATACATTCAATTTACAGAGTTGTTAACCCATTTCATAAAATGTACAGCGAATCCAATGAGGCTGTTTGATGATGTCACAACCCAACGAGACTGTCCGGTGGGTCAGCCTTGTACTGCGAATGGATTGCTGATCCATATATTTATATCAATAGTCTGTCTTCATCCAATCTAAATTACCAGATTCTTTCCACGAAGGATTGGCTATACAATAGAAGACAATGCCCGCTACTTCAGACCTAACCAAAGGATTGTGAGTTTGAAACTTACACAAGAACAGACTGCAGAAATGTTTAGTTAGAGCCTATGAAAGATATTCCACGACATAGTTCTCTCTTTGAGCCTCGGATTATTTTATATAACTTTTGTGAGCATCGATTGATAAAAAGCAGCTTGCTAAAATTTTGTGCATAAATACATATATAGAGAGAACAACTCCAAATAAAATAGAGGTTATCTCGCGGCTCATCCAAAATTATCTCTAGATAGAAACAGGAAGTTGTACCCAGGTGCCATTCAACTGAACCGGCTAGATCTAGATTTATAAAGCGGGGTTTTCGTATTCCTGTGGCCCGTCTTTCAACTGATGTCACAATCGATGACAAACAACTCGCACCAGCAAGCTGAAAGTTTTGTGTAAATCTTACTGGCAAAAGCGCCGATGGGTACGCATCTTGGCATGGGAGGACTCCATCTCCCTGTATGTAGACAGCGTGTGGAGTTAGCACCGGCTAGATAGTGGTCATCATCGCAATACAGGTGAAGCTTCGTCCCTTCTCCATAGCTGCCATCAGGCATCACCACCCGAATCTGTATGAACAATTTAGAAACAGGGGAGGTCCCATGATGTTCACTAGCCTCAGGAGGCTCATTTTGATGATATGATTTGGTTTATTCCTCAACAAGAAGTGAACATAATTGTTATTCATGACTCAACAATTAGAAATGAATTGGGAGCAACACCAATAGCTATTACTAGTTCGATTGCTACGGTAATTCAGGAGATTTAAGGTTGGTCAGGGGCCAGCGGCCATGAATATAGCAACGCTGAAGGGCTGTCACCAGTACCGGTGACAACCTAACAATTGCTGGTGAAACTGATTTTAGGCGGGGCAACCAACCAATCAATTTCATACTTACCCCAATAACAACAATGAACATTTTACCAAACACCAACCAGTAGTGATAAGTTATGTACATACTGTTCAGGATGTCCATCCATTTATACTGTCTATGGACCAGGTTGTTAACACAAGCACAAAAGTTTGATGGAAATATGTGGTTGTAGTCACCCTAAGGAGACAATTGCAAGGTGCAGTATTACCTACCTCTTCCTCTTCATTGAGGTCCAAATAGACCTCCCAGTTACCCTGAAAGAGAACCGCCGGTTTCGTGCAGCTGGATCGACATTTGAAGTTAGAGGGGGAGACAGGCTTTCCCGACCTGCAAGATAAGCATTAGAAAACACGCCATATGGAATTTTATATATGTTAAAAATAACATGAAAGGCTTCATACACTACGCAATTGGTACCTTTCTTGAGTCTGATTTACCTAACCCTTGCCAACCGAAGCACGGACAATAGTCGGGGAGACTCCCCCGCCCCCATTGTTGGCTCAATGGCATACCCGATCATTTACTAGATATCATTGATCAGGACTACTGGTAGAAGGGGATAGCTCATGGGCTAGAGCGCTTGGGTCAAGATGGCAAGATCCTGAGTCCAAATTGTAGTCATGCTAATGACCCACTATGTGAATGAGCTCCTCTCCTAATTCCTAGCTCCTACCGCGCCAACAAGCCTCGGACATCAATGGTCTGTTGAAGAGGATGGTCATGTATCCAAGCCTATTTTTTAAATCACCCATCAACACTAACAATCAAACATTTTATTCCATTTGGCGGATTTATTGGTACTCACTCATCGCTAACCCAGCTGCCATTCGTAGTTGTGCAGGTCACGTTATGAATTATCTCCAAACCAAACAGCACAAACTGATCAGCATCCTGACAGCTGACTGAATATTTCTGTAAGATGGCGAAGGACAATAACCGAGTAAGTCAATGAGTAAGTACTCTATGAATATGTAAGTACATAAATACTGTTTAGTTCAGATGTGCGTAACCTTTTCAAAAGATGAGCCACAGTTTTGGGAGACCACCATGTGGGAGCCAGGAAATCATCCTTCCTAACTCTGCCTGGATTACTATAGCAATAAATAAAGTTATTCAACTAGGTAGATGCAAGTACACGCATCAGAAAATACCAAAATACTTTGCTATGGCAAAAATCTAGTATTAACCATTTGGCTTGAGCTCAGGTCGATCAGACGAGAACCGATGACATTTGCACGCGGGAGTCGAGCTTACGGTAGGCACATTAATTGAATGGTATGAAACAAAAGACGCGGTTGTACTTTACTCTTACCCATGTTGTCCTTTCTTTCGTGTCGTTTAAGGAGAAATCAATATTATCCAGGTATGGGGACTCACAGCTTACTGTACTCACTGGTTTACCAATGGCCCGAGATCCTAAAACAAGGCAGGAAATGATTCCGAAAATAGATATGCTAAATCATCTACATGTACATTTATGTACATACATGCTGGTATTAAGCCAAATGTAGCATGATTACGATAGAACTATAGTAATGAAGCTGTTTTGGCTTAAACCAGCCTGTTAACTAGCGTCAAAAGCTCGGTTAGCATACATTGTACCAGGTAGCCACCGATATTTAGTTGCGGGGGGGAGGGGGGACATTACGCAAAAACCAGAAAAAAAGCTTCTGTGGTGCTTACCAGCAAACAAAACTAGAAAAACAGACAGTTTTCCCAGCATGCTCAACCCGAAGTGATTCCGCCGGTATGCGCTTACTGCCCATCCGTTCAGAAATGACTTCCGCCTGCGCCTCAAAGAATGAAGATAATAGTGACCAACTACAATAAAAAAAGCATGAGACAAAATGAACTTTAATGGTGCTCTAAAGCTGAAATAGGGCACCTAGTTTCTCACTTCCCCCGTGAAGATGCCTTCCTTCCATAGCGGTGAATTTGTTAACCCAGAATCCATGTCGAATTGAACAAGAATTGCTTTTGACTACAATGATCAACTCTTGTCAATTCCTGCACAACTGGGTTTATATGACCATTTCTATGTATGTAGCCTTACTTGCTGTTCGATATTCAAATTCAACTCATGGCATCACAGCTGTAGTAAGGCAAAACAGCGACATACCACTGACCAAAATGATTGAAAGCATAATAATCGATCCTAGTTTAAGTAACTCTCAAATGGAGTTTACATGTGCATCAATCGCCCGGTTGCCGCTTAAAACCCCACTCGAAATGGTCATCAAGTGGGCGTCAGCTTCCGGTGAGCCAACGGCTGAGTGCCGTTCTTGCATGCGCTTCAGCGCTAGGTAAGCGGCAACAAATGACAACGCAGATTCGAAATTGCCGCTCTCCGAAGTTCGCCCTTTGCCTAAACACCGGAAGTGGAAATCTAACCACAGTAAATAAAATCGCTGCTCTGATTGGTCACCGCGCTTGCGCCGCTTGGAAAAATAGTGTCGGCTCATGGCGGCACTGTGCCGCTGAATTGGCGAAAGTTGATGCCCGTTTGAGCGGCAGAGACAGCGGTGCCGCTTGTGTAAACACCCCTGTGCTGCTTGCGGCTCACCGTTGCTGCGCCGCCCTTGTGTAAACCCGCTATCAGAGTTAGTAAATTAAATGGGAGTGATATTTAACAATTTAGTATTAATATTAGGTATTCAGTGAATATCGAAGACTGTATTCACTATACAGGACTAGGCGAATCACTTGTGTACTACACAGGTATACTAGCCTACTGTCTAGGCCTAACAAATAGGACCATATTAATTACTTCTAACAAGCTTTTACTACGCTTGAATTGTTTTACAGTTTACACTGACGACTGAATTTACTTCACTGACAAACTAAAAGTGAAACTGATTTTCACTGGGTTTTGCGGTTGCACTTACAGTTACAAGTTTGTGAAGCTAGTCGGTTAGCGACTTACGTACTATTTATGCTATTGTTACTTCATCACTGACGAATGACAATTGGTCACGAACTCTGTACTGAGCCAGTGAGTGAGCCATGGAATGGATGATGGAGTGAGCACGAGCTAAACCTCAATCTAATTTTTACTTACTTACACAAGTGATTGACTCCCTCTGCCACTCCGTGGCTTAGTAAAGAGGTTGTCTCAATCAGGGACCGTCTAGCTACGAGTGAATTTGAGTCAGTAACTGAGTAAGTATTGTGTCACACATTCAACGCGTGACTGGGTCTGGAGATTGGATTTGGAGTGGAGACTCCGTCGCATCAGTGTGTCACTGACTGGCTAAATCACGTTATAATGAGGGCAGCTAAACAGAATTTCATTAATCACCTACTTTAACAAATACCTTTATTGTTTTCCAATGTAGTAGGGGACTACTGGCTCGAACTAGGCTGCGAAAATCGATCAACAGAAACACAGACTGACGGGACTCAGAACCTGCAAAGCAAGCACGGTGAAGATGTAAACATTGTACCAGGCTGTTTCCGCTGAGCTCATTCGTTCTGAGAACTTATAGGGAGTCAAACGGTAGACTATGCTTTCCCAATACAGAGAGATCGAATATTCCGAGAGGTCGTGTAAAGAGGAAGCAACTTCGCAAAACATTATTGCCGCTCTGACGAGATGTCTTGACGTTGGGGTTGGCTTCACCCATATACCTCTATAGACCACTGTATCTAACCGGAACCCACGTACTGCTCCATGCTTTCGCTAGAACGCCCTACCATACGCTAGATAGCCAGGCCAACTGGCAGTTCATAGGAGTGCTGTTGCATAGTCACATTTCCACCTTTACCATCATCTCAGAAAACCCTGGTTGAACAGTGCAGTGTCGGCGGTTACTTACAGTTACACTAGGTAATGTCAGAAAACATTAACCCTCTATATGAATAATTTGAAAACTACAGTATTATTTTTCGGACTGAATCAACTATTGATTTGACTCACCCCTCATTATAGGACGTGGGTATTGGTACTCTCACTCTCACCTGTCTCTTACTAGTTACTAACTACTAACTAGTATTAGTAACTAGTAAGTAAGACTAAGAATAAGACTGTCTTACAGTTACACAGCACACACACACACAGTGACTGAGTGAGTTACACTTACAGTTACAGTTACTCTCTAGTCTCTAGTCTAGAAGTAGACCTAGTCCAGATATTAGAATTTAGACTAAATTAGAATTTAGATTAGATTTAGAATTAAACGAGTAGTTTAGTCGACTAGTCTCACTGACTGAGTCGCTTGCATTCTGTTCCCAACCTCACGGTCACAGTCAGTGACTCAGTCGCCCATACTCCCTCACTCAGTCTTTGAGTTTGAGTATGACATGATAGTATGAGTATGATGATGGATAGCTCAAGTCAACTGGTAAAAAGCTTGAATCTGCACTCTAAGACTAAGGATTACAGGTTGAGGTTCGTGCCTCACTCAGTCACTGCCGGTGGGGTGTTTTTCTGGTATGGGACAGTTTTACTTTTAGCAAGCCTTTCAGCCTCACTCCAAATTACTACCCTGGCTTCGTAATACCATGGAAAAAGATAATGGAGGTCCCAACCAATGGATAATTCGGGTCGAGATCATTCCACGGTTGTCAAAGACCCACCTCTACCTAGCCGAATTCTTAGCAGGCGACGTGTAAACAAATTTATGGCTTTGGTTGACTGACCCCCTACCAGGAACCTGAAGAAGGCAACAGGAAACCACCTCAGTACTATCCCACAACATCATGACAAGCCAGATCATGAGAAACCTGCCTTTTGGTAGAATACATCATTTACAGTTACATGACAATGGACTGATGGAATGATTGAAAGTCAACCCACTTATTGTCACTAACTAAGTGATTTGTAGTTATATATCACCAGCGACAGCAATGACTGAGCTGTTTGATGGAGCTATTCTGCACTCAATTTCATTTGACGATCTCGAGGGAGTGTCTTTTGATCCTCTGATCTCGCCCGCTCAACCTGGAGAGAATCTCATAATGAGACCATTGCAGAGGGAAGACTACTCTAAAGGTATGAATGAATCTGGAGGTGGCTTGCCCCACCACCCACCACTTGCCGAAGAATCAGTTTATCTGGCTCTACCGAGGACCACCTTTGAACTTCAGCCCTTATCTCAAGGGGTGCTCAGAGCAAGGTTCAGTCATTTGTAGCAACTATTAGGCATAAAATCAGCAGGTTGTAGCAGGATTATCATACTGTTTCGCTTGTCAATTTATCGGAAGGATTATCATTATCACATAGAGAATCGCCCGTAAAGCCTCCATAATATGGACTATATGATCATTGTGGTGCTAGTTATGATACTATCCTTCTCAGACACGCGTTTCTCACGCCCCCTATTTCTGAGGTACCCAGGATATCCCAGATGTCCCTGACTTTCATGAAATGTCCTCCTCTGAACAGTCATGGGATTTCGCGTTCAGAGATGGCCGAGTTTAGGAAAAACAAGAATTGTAAGGTTTTCGGTTTCTGGGTTTTCCATATTTATGTGCCCAGTTATCACTCGCTTCTTCGAATCTAGCCATCTGTCTAGGAAACGATTTGAAAATTAACCTTCACCACCTGCATGTTCGCACACCGAGCTCTCCCACCATGCGTGGCTTCATGTTTGTATTTTGGTTCTAGGTTATTTAGATTTACTAGCACAGCTCACCAAAACTGGAGAGATTAGTCAAGAGGAATTTGGAGGTGAGTTACCAGTCAGCAGATCTGTATAGTCCGCCTCTGTTTAGGTGGAGGTGTTCAGCTTAAGTGGAGCTTGACAACCATATAGGTTGGTCCCGTATACCTCTATGTTATACCTCTATGACTGGTCCTACCACATTTGCGGCAACGACGAAGTTGCACCGATAGTCAGTTAATGATTGATGTGCAATTGAGGCATTTCTACAGTATGCACATGTATGATTTTAGCGAGATTTGATGAGATGCAAAGCTGTGAAGGCACTTACTATGTGTTTGTGATTGAGGACACAAGCACCAAGCGAGTTGTATCCTCCTGTACCGTGGCTGTGGAGAAAAAGTTCATCAGGGGCTGCTCTAGCCGGGGGAGGATTGAGGACGTGGTGGTGGATGCAGACTATAGGGGGAAACAGCTTGGTAAACTGTACGTTGTTATTCCTGCCATTTTTATCAGATGTCTTGAGAGGTTTTTCTCTCGTATTAAGTCTTCATTGCTATGGTGAAGCTGCCAGATTAGATAGGAGATACTTGTTGGTTTCATCGCTTAGCATAAAGCACCACCAAGCGGGTCAGTATCAACGCTCCAACTCCTAGTGGCGCTTGTTTTTATATGCATTGAGCTAGGATATATGTGAGGAGCTCATTCTAACAACAGAAGCTCTATCATTGAACTACACCACTAAATCTCCGTAGAACTGATAGATGCTGCCGCGTGTGGGCTGTGGTGCTGTTATATGAACAGTAATGGGAGATCAGTGTTTTCACTTTCCCCAGAATTTGATAT
>Ga0224511_10001375_pt1 | contig 14531 bp, 6 predicted proteins | sample SF_May12_sed_USG_2_FD_169988 | JGI IMG/M metagenome (GOLD analysis project Ga0224511, IMG submission 169988) | Sediment microbial communities from San Francisco Bay, California, United States - SF_May12_sed_USGS_8_1 | ecosystem: Environmental > Aquatic > Marine > Sediment | place: USA...
CGGTACAAGCAGTTATACTTGGCTTAATTGATAGATTAATGATCGTCGCGATAGAAATCTGCTCTTGTTAACATTTTACTGAGCTGAAATTCATGAATGATAACGATTTGTCCGTTTAATTGTTGTTACTCTTTATGTGCAAAACATATTAAATAGAATGCATCACACATTCGTTTTTATTTATAATTACCAAAACATAACAAATGAAAGAAAAAAAAACAATGATATATTGACTCAATTTAATATAAGTAAACATCATTACTAAGTAGAGGCCTGTAAAACAGCGACCTGCCTCTAACGACAACCTCCGTGTAACGACATTCAAGGTCAGTCCGAGTCGATGTTGTTACAAGCAAGTTTCACTGTAGTATATTTTTCAAATGATTTTTTTCTCCTAATCCTCTTTGCCAAATTTGATGAAATCTAATAGAAATGATTCTATGGTGAATAAGGCGTAGAAAAAAAGTTGTTTGTTTCCACTAACCCGACCGACCCTAATTTTTCATGCCGACCCTAAAGTTTTTTTCAGCTCAATTTAAAAAAAAAATCCTAATTTAACTAATTTTGAGAATTTTTTCAATTTACTGCAGTTTTGTTGACAATTCATCAAGATAATGGTGTTTAACTTGCTTTTTTAACCAGTTAAAGTAAAAATATTAAAAATGAACATGTTTGCAATATAAAAATGAGTAGACGTCTAACTTTCATTGAAAAAAGAAAGAAAAGTTTATAAGAAAAAAAAAAGTTATGCCGACCGACCGTACCTAATTTTTTTGGCGATGTAAGTGGAAACAAAGAACATTTTTTTTTTACGCCTAATTGAATGACTCTAAACCAATTTAGCTAAACTGGTTATGCTTGGCTAATTTACTGGGTAAATGTCCTCATGGCACTACATTGTAATAAATGTATTTCAGTTTGATAAGAGAGTTTCCTTTGTATATCTTCACTCATACAATTTTCTGTTTTTTTTCCAGGGGGAACAACTGTTTACAAAGTACCATTGTTATGGAGAAGAATGACTGCAGAGTTGTTGGACTTTGTGCTTTTATTCTATACCAAAATCATAGTGAGTGTTGCAGTGCTACGCCAGATGGGATATGTGTAAGTAGTTCAGTTATACATGCATACATTTAATTAAACATCTTATTATTAATTGTCTACTGATTTAGATTTTTAAAATTATGAATCACATATTTTATGTTAAAGGCGTCAGTTATAATGTTAATACAATTTGCCATGTTTGTTTTTATTTCAGAAATGATGATCTTTTCGATTTAGATGCCGCATTGCCTGATGTTGCAGACTTTACTGACTTTGATTATGAAAAAATCTTCACACTGACTTCAGAGTTAATTGCCCTTGAGATCATCAACAGATTGTGCATTACTATTGTGGAGGTAATATTTGTTATACAGCAATCTTAGCTTTGAAGTTTACAGCATATGAAAGCAATTTAGGTTGTTCTTCTATTTGCGTAGATTGTTTAAAAAAAGTACAACCACAATGGTTTATAGTTTATCCTTAAAGTTAGAGACTTGAATCAACAAAGAATTCACCCAAATGTTTGAGCTTACCTGAACATAATTGGCTTATTGGGTGGCCGTCTTACAAAATGGTTAAAATGGATTTAACTGAGCCAAATATTCAAGTCACAGACTAACAAAATGCATACTTAAAAATCTTTCTTCTATGGCAAAAGATATAATTTTTTTATAGTCTTCCGAGTTGATTTGTAGCATTGTCTGGTGGTCCTGTGGTTCTTTTCACCTATTGCTGAAGTCACGCCCTTTGGTTTAACAAGGACTATTGAAAGGGTTATAAGGTTACATTGAATTCACTCAAAACATCTTTAAAAAATAAAAACTGTTTTAATGCAAAGTTCTTAAATCTCTAACTCGGAACCTCGTACATGGATTGTTCATTTTTGTGTCGCCTGAATAGGCGACATATAGGGATTACTTTGGTCGTCAGCGGTGGCGGCGGCATACTGATTTCCTTGTCCGGAGCGTAACTTTGTCACCATAGGTTTAAATGACTCTAAATTTGGTAAACAAGTTTCTGTCAATGACTCAAAGTGCAGTGCACAAGAACTGTAACTCTACCTGGTTCCGTTGTTAAATTATTCCATTTTGATTGATTTTTATAGAGCATTTTTTGTCCGGAGTGTAACTTTGTCACCATAGGTTTAAATGACTCTAACCTTGGCATGCAGGTTTCTGGCAATGACTCGAAGTACATTGCACAAGAACCGTAACCCTGCCTTGTTCCGTTTTTGAATTATTCCCCTTTGATTTTTATAGAGCATTTCTTGTCGGGAGTCTAACTTTGTCATTGTAAGTTCAAATGACTCCATTCTTGGCTCCTTGTCTGGAGCATATTGTTGTCATTATAATATTGAATTGTTAAAAAACTGGTTTGCTATTGCTAATAACTGTAAATAAAAAACTAATTAACATTTTTTATGTCGACTAAATTTTTTTTGTCAGGCGACACATCCGACTTGCAGAGTTCTAGTTTAGATGTAGCATTGATAAATGTGTCTTCTACAAAACTTGCTAATATCATGGCCCTTGGTTCCTACTGGACTACATACTTCTCTCTGTCCTAGAGGTAGGCAAGTTGCCATTTTATCACAAATGTTGACACTTATGCAATAGTGAAAGTTCAAAGTTTGGAGGTAAAGGGGCCCCCGCTAGCGCACTGCTACCACTACTTGCGCTGTAGCAGCAGCGTGCCGGCAAACAATTTTCTTGCCATAGATGCCATGTTTACATTATTAATGAATTGTCCATGTTGTCCGAGTCGTACATTTCTTGCTACGGACAAGTAACTATTTCCAGATGACTTGTCCATGGACAAGTGAAAAATTCCGATGTTATACTGTTTACAGTAAAAAAGCCCTATTTCCGGAAAAATCCCAAAATATTGAAATGTCAGTAATATAATTTAAGTAATTTAGTTAGACAACACAATAATTGTGTTTTTTAGATAGTTTATGTTAAAATACTAGTGGTTGTATATATAATATATTAAAGTGAAGACTAGTAGTACATTGGTACAGGCTAGTGTTTTTTTTAACCACTTGTCCATGGTCAAGTATACATTTTTGAGATTTTGCCACCCCTGAATTACATAAAGTATTGAAAGTTCATTTAAAATTCCTTTATCCTACCATTTTAAACAAGAAATTGTTCTTAACCTGTGATTCCAGGACCTTCTTGTACTAAAAATAAATTTATTATAAGCTTCAGTGTAGGTGTGTAATTTTTTTTTTTAATGTTTTCCCTCTGCGGACGGCCCACCTAAAAATCAGCGACTCAATTTTTCCCCGATTTCGAGGACAAAACAGAACAAATTGTGAAAACAAATCCAAAAATAGATAAATTCTTTCCGACCTACCAACCCAAACTTTTTTTGCCTGGGCTGTGGAAGGGAAACACTCTGTTTATTATTTTTGGCCTAGCGTTTGTCTTTTATTCTGTTTATGACCCAGCTACAAAGGAACTTATCAGATGTTATAATGATATTTTCCTGTTTATACCTAAAGAATAGTTCTTCAATACCAGGATAACCAGATGTGTTGCATTATTTTGTAATCACCTGTTACCTATTTATATCACTTCATATAATTGAAAATTATTATATTTCATCAATATTATTTATTGTATTCTTTGAAATCAATGTGGTACATTGTACTTAGATCTTATGCATGCCTTAAAGCACCTTGCTCTCAGATGTTTACTGCAAATTTAGATTTTTAGAAATCTGTTACATTGTAGTGTTGAAAGCATTCAGAGAAAATGTACATTTTCACATTGTGTTAAAGTAATAAAGAGAAGACCAGAAGAAAAATGTTGACACTTAGCTTCTAAGCATAAAATGCCCCAACAAAAAATACCTTAATATAACTAAAACTTACTAAACACTTAAATTTTTGGAATATGCAGTATTAAAGCAATAGTCTTTAATATAATGTGAATCACTTTTGACTACAATTATGTTTTTTAGAAAGTTGTTTATTTAGCTCACAAAATGTTAATGTGTGCAATTTGTGCAAAAAATACATTTTTAACGTGAACTTGAAGTCTGCTTCTTTTTCTTAAAAATGAAAGCATGCAAAAGGGTATAAATATATGTTATTTTCATAAACATACTTATGTGTTTTACAATGGAGTTAATGTTATCAATTTTCTTCATACTTCTCCACGATGACTGTGAAACTAATAGAGACATTATTACTTCAATTCCACAATATATTTCTGTAAAACATTATCATGGATTTATAGTTTAAAATGTAAATTATATCACTTTTAACAAGATTTTTATAATTTTCATATTAATCATAAAAGTGATTTTTTTCCATGTGTATGTTTCAGACGTTGTGTATAAAGCAGGGTTATGCGGGAGTGGTAGGTGGGGCAACACCCGGCAAGAAGATCATGCACCTCAAGGTCATCTCATTTGAAGACATCAGAGAGACAGGCAACCGGAACATAGCTGTAACCGGAGCGAGGGACCCAGGATTTTTCAAGTGGGTGTCATCTTATATATTTATTACTATTTTGCATTGTTTTTTTAGCTCACCTGAGCACATAGTGCTCAGAGTGAGCTATTGTGACCGGCCTTTGTCCGTCTTCCGTCGTCGTCCGCCAACTTTTTTACTTAAACATCTTCTCCTCTGAAACCGCTCATTGGATTTTGACCAAACTTCACAGGAATGATCCCTAGGTGTTCCTCTACCAAAGTTGTTCAAACCGTTTCAGTTGGTTGCATAAATTGGTCACAGGGTCAAAAAATAGGTTTTCAAAATGCAATTTTCAAAAATCTTCTTCTGAAACTACGAGGCCCAGAGCTTTCACATTTGGAATATAGCATCATCTAGAGGTTCCCTACTAAAGTTGTTCCAATTATGCCCCTCGGGTTAAAGTTGACACCGCCCCGGGGGTCACAATTTTACATTGAATTATATAAGGAAAGTTCAAACGACATCTTCTCTTGAACTGCTAATGGTAATTTGACCAAACTCAACAGGAATGGTCCCTGGGTGGTCCCCTACCAAATTTATTCAAATAGTTCTGATTGGTTGCATATGTAGGTCACGGGGTCAAAAATAGGTTTTCAAAAGGCAATTTTCAAAAATCTTCTTCTCTAAAACTACAAGGCCCAGGGCTTTTATATTTGGTTTATAACATCATCTAGAGGTCCTCTACCAATTTTTAGTGGACAACATTAGTGGTCCTCTGTAAATGGCTCCACTGTGACCTTGACCTTTTCCTCAGGTGAGCGACCTAGGGCCCTTTGGGCCCTCTTGTTAAGTTTGAAGTACCATTTCACATGTAGATCCTATAGATTTAAATTCACTTTTTAAAGTACAAAAGTACATTATAGGTTGTTTTTAAAAAAAAATAATTGTAACACACCTTCAATTTATCAATCACTCATTTTAAAGTATTAGGTCTATTTTCACATGAATAATAAGGCAGATTTTTTTTTATGAACATAAAATCATAAAAACAAAACACAAAACAAAATCTTTAAAATCATCAAAGTTGTTTAGGCCCCTGTAAAAGCTGCACATTTATTTATTTTAGTCATGAATTAACATTCTATACATAGATGGTGACATCACTACATTATGATCACCTCTATATTAGGCCGCAGGATTATCCTCTATATTGGGGAATTGTGCTTCCGCAAATATAGTTCCGCGTCAGATTGATGAATTTGGAAAATTGCCTTTAATATATCTTGTTTGTATTGTTACCATGGATATACATTTAGTCAGTTATTATCAATAACATTTTTTTATTTGTTTCTTTTAGTGCCCTTCTGCGGTCAGTGATCAAGAATTTCAGCATGGCATTTTTCTTCCCCGCAAGTTTCACAGTATTCTTTTTCCGCTACAATCGTGCAGCCTATGATGTTGTGGCACAGACTATAGTTGTAGAAGTGGACTAGGGAGGGGCAGCCTATGATGTTGTGGCACAGACTATAGTTGGGCACTTGACAATGACAGGAATGATGACCTCTGTAGGGGGATAGTGCAGTGCATTGAATATACTTAATTTTTGGGTGTAAACATGTTTTAAGTGGTTATTGTTTGTTTGTTTTGAACTCTCTGAGTTATATACATATTTATGGCAATGTGAAACACAAATGGTTTAGAACATTTGCAAGTGTATTTCAACAGTATATATTCAGGACAAGATTTCTACTTATAGTAGTTTTTTCTTTGTGACAGAAATATTAAAATGCTTCTTTAAGACTACCTTTCAATCATTGTTAAAAAATGCAATAGAATAAAAATAATACAAAATATTTAATTAAATCAACCAAGCTTTAATTATTTTGAATTTATGGATGGTTATTTTTGTCTGCCAAGGTTGTTATATGTTTACGCATTTGTGTTTATGTTTATGTTTGCTAATATGCTTCTTTATTTACAGGCATAGCCATTACTTCTAAATGCATGGCAGTTAATGATTGTTTCCTTAGCACAACCCTGTAATAGGCCAGTAAAATAGACAAACATAGCATTAAAGTAATGTAAAGTAAATTCAAACACATGTGTGTCGGCACTGCTACGTCATTCTTAACCTTTAGAAAATTGTTTTAATTCTCTCATATTTGTAGAATCTAATTATACAGTTTGATGTAAAGTACTGCAATTTGAAAATCTGTCCAATGTTTTTTTTAAATAAACATAATTTTATTTATTCTGTTCTAGCTCACTTGATCACAAAGTGTTTACGGTGAGCTATTATGACCGGCCTTTGTCTGTCATCTGTAGTGTGCTGACATTCTCCCTTAAACATGTTTTCTTAAACCCCTCACTGGATTTTGACAAAACTTCAGTGAAATAATTCGTGGATTGTCCCCTACCAAGGTTGTTAAAACGATTTGCATTGTTTGCATAAGTAGGTACAGAGGGACAGAAATTAGGTTTTAAAAATGCAGTTTTCAATAAAACTTTTCTGTCAAAACCCACAAGGCCCTTAGCTTTAAAAGTATATTACCTAGAGTTCCTGTACTTCAGTTGTACAACTTGGCACCTGGGTCAAAATTAGCCCTCTCTTAGTGATCACAAGTAAAAATATAATTACATGGAAACATCTTCAATTGACTTCTCCTTAACAGTTTGGCCCAATTTTGGAAGACTATTCAGACATGATTCTATGGTGACCCTTCAGCAAATTGTTAATATGGTTTTTGTGTGTTTCATAAGTAGATCACCGGGTCAGGAAACAGTTTTCCTGAAACCACAAGACGTAGGGGGGTTAAATTAGGTATAAAACATCATTTATTGGTCCTCTACCCAAATTGTTCAAATCACGCGCCTAGGGCCTAGTGTCAACATTAACCCAACCATATGGGTCAAAGGTTTACATTGACAAATCCTCAAACGATTAACTGCGATATTTGTTTGCACTTAGAAGAAATAAATCTGCTTCTAACATACCTGCATTGGTTCTGCTTGGCTGGATAACTCAAAGAGCAAAGAACAGGTGAGCGACTCATAGACCTCTTGTTTGTAAAATGTCTGCTTTAAATCTTGTTATTTTTGTTCTATCATCCTAAAATATACAGCATTCTGTTGTAAGTTATCATATTATGTTTTCTATTTACTGTGAAATAAAATATTAAAATGATTTTTTGCTTTCGAGCAAACATTTATTTTTCAACACTGCACTTACCGGTAAATTTCTTCTCCTAAAAGATACTGTCAAAGATTTCTTTTTTGCATACAAAACGACATTTTATCTTGGTTCTTAAATAGCATATTATTGCCTCTATTTTAAAACTGATATTCAAAGTTCAATTTTATTAATTTTTATTTTACAGTCACTAGGTTATAGTTATATAATATACATATATCACGCCCCTCCGATAAGTGACCCCCCCCAAGGAAAAAATGTTAAAATTGTCCAGTGCCCTGGCGATTCTTAAATTCGCTGGTGGTTTGCAAATCGCTGAAATCGTACAGCGTCAGTTTTGTTGGTGACATAGCATAAGTGTGGGTCAAAACGAACCCCTCAGGTCAAATATTAGATAAATCGTGTTAGATCTATTACTGTAGTCCAAATCTTTGTGCAATGTATTATATTTAGTATTTTAAGCATGGAACATAGTACTTTTGAATACTATTCATTTGTTTGTTATTTTCATTGGTTATTTTTCCACTTCAAATCCCTATATTTTTCGTTAGAAATGAAAGAAAATGATAATCTTGGTTATAATTGTCACGTGGCTATAAACTATTCATGCAAAGGTTTTAGCTGTTTAACAGTTTAGTAATTGCAAATACAGCTTATGAAAAAGTAGTCAATTTCTGACGGCTTCAAAATTAATTATTTAAGTAAATTGGCTCTTTACTTTAAGTGATGTGCCAAATCTTTGTTTATTATTGTGATATCTTGAATTTGGAAATAATAAGCCAACATGAATCGATATCTAAGCTTTCTGGTTCTACCATCCGTATTCCCTTAGGGCAATTTGCTAAATACGAACAACACCTACCACAAGAAACATCTTTTAAGTATTTCAAATTATGTTTTTAGTTTAATGTTTAAAAGTTGTTGTAAAATGATAATAACTTTAACCAACTTAAGTTCTTTATAGGAGATTACGGCTTCTGACGTTTGTAAACACTATTAAGATGAAAATTTGCTATTTTAAGAGCTCATTTACCATATGTAAATAATAACATTTGCATTACTTTGCTAACAATCAATTAGGCGTTGTAATTTATAGCTTCGAATTTTATTTACAAATTAGAGTAATAACTCTTTTTTACATTCTTGTACTGACGTAAATAAAGAGGCAATCGGATCCTTACCTCACAGGAGGCTCCAGTCACGACTGTATTCTCAATGAACACATCTGGAGCGAGCTGGTACTCGGACTTGTTGCTACATGTATTGTTAAATTAATTTAGCAATTAAATACGCAGTTCAAAATGTTTATCGAACAAACATTATCGTTCATACCACGTTTGTACTGTTAATAACTATGAATTATATAATAATATATTAAGGAAAGAGGAAAATGAAGATTTTTTTTCCTAGTTTCAAATACATTATCGTCGTTTGTTTAGAAAAAAAACCCCGTCATATCCCACTTTAAAGCTGTTTTGTGCAAGACCGTAACTTAAATATCACTATGGTTCGAAATGTGTTTTTATATAGCTTTTATGGAAACGTTTATTCTTACAATATAAATACGCAAGACAAATTTAAAAAGTGTTTTGAACGGACGTATGGAAACCCGTTCAATGCTGTTTGCTCAGTACGTCAAAAAAAATATATATACTGCGTTTAAGGCAAGGGGTAGAATTTACGAAATAATTACTAAAAACTAAAATAACGTAATTTCTTAATGCATATTTTCAGTCCCAGGCAAAATGTCAATGTTCTATGTATTAAAAAACATTTCGCCAATTACATAAAAGGATAAATATTATTTCCAGAATACGTGTAATCTTCAAACTAGCATAATCGCACAAAGCAGCTTTTCATATTATAACGGCAACGAAGGACAATCCTGTCCTTTCATTATATGGAACCTTCTCACTTATTCAGGTTGTCTCGAAACTATGTATGTCTTTTACAGTGAAAAATAAATAACCATTTTGTAAACAAACATTCTATTAACATCAAAACACTCAACAGCCATGATTTAAGGTAAGACCTTTGTAATGGACTATGAAGGATACACATTTATGATTTTTTTATCAAAATATAAACAAGATTTAAACAATGTAGATATAAACAAGTCATGGTGCCCTTAAACATGACATATCTACATTGTTTGCAACATTCTTTGTTTGAACATCTCTTCAATTTATATTGTTATATATACACATTTATGATTTTTTTATCAAAATATAAACAAGATTTGTTCATTAAAATGTGATATATATTATGCTCTCCAATATTGGAGGACATAAACTATCTATCTATATATTTCAATAAAATAAAGTTTTTGAAACTTCTACCTAGCTGCCAATCTGTGTATCCATTACAAAGGTCTTACCTTAAGTCAAACCTTAAGACTATTGTTTACAACGCATTTTCCTTTAAAAAGTCCTTTTACTATTAAAATTAACCCCACCTTCACTTGTACATGTACGTCGACTTTCAGATTAGTGTCTTTAGAGTTTCCTGTACATGTATACTAAAAGAGATAAGCTGAAAAGTCTTATGTTGTTGATACCACCAAACGACCGTCTTTCGTTCTAATGATGCTCTAGACTTTATCACTTGAAAGAGAGACCGCCAAATGGGTTTGTTAAACATCCTTGTATAAGTCTTTTTATATGTAAGCATACAAATGTAGGTATTTTGCACTTCCCTAAGTGCTCTTTAGAGGACCGTGTGCGCGTGTAAGACGTAAAAAACAGAAGCTGAAATACTGATTTGTGTGATTCAATCTCATAAATGGGACCGTGTTGTCGCTTACGTGTTACGGCATCAACGTGGTTCAAAACGGAATTTGGGATCGTAAATGGGAACCTAGACGCATAATGGTATGTACTCCACATTATTAGACTAATTAGGTCTTGCCCCGTGCTGCAATTTGCAATTGTTTACTTTTACGTCAAAGGCAACAACTGTTATCATCTTTGCAACTTTGACAAACGCGTTTTATGTTATTGGTTGACGTTAACGTTTTAATGGGTTAGTAAATTATCAAAATATTGCAATAAGGCCTAAATTAAAAAATACTTTGTTTGCCCTTTACCGACCCTAATTTTTGGGGTTGGAAACATGTTTTTTTTCAAGCATTATCCCTCAAAAAAGGTAGATCCGACAAAACAACTTGTTTGTACATGTATAATTATATATATTATATTTATTTATTTAATATTCCATTATTTCAACATGTTACGTTAACCAGTAAATACATAGAATGTATAAATCTTGTACTTTGATATATTGTACTATGTAGCATATTTTGTAATTTTTGTTCAGTATAAATATAGTTTATGCATTTCTTCACGTTCACACTGGTGCACATGTAGTCATCGAACGCCTTAACCCCACCATGTGCTAGCTTCTTGCATGCTTGTAGACCTAAATATTTGGTGTGTATATGTAGAAAGCTTACTAAACATATGTATTGTGTTGCACATTTGGTTGTTGGTTTTCATTCACATTTACATCCACCCCCTTTTAACATAAACACTAACATTCACATAAAAAGAGAGTGCAAGACAGTCCCAAGTCTGTGTAAAAGAGGAGGGATGCATTTATTTTTTTGCAAAATAAATGTTTTAAACAAAAAAGTTGTTGTTTTTCTGACTTTTGTTACATTATACTTGATCTGGAATCCTAAACCTAAACCTGATAAAGATAATACATGTACCACAATCCTCATTGCCATGTGGGTGACACCCCTTTGCGTACTGCCTGCCGCCCTATTTCTGCCTTGCGTTCTGCGTACCGCCATGTTTTGGCCTCGCGTACTGCGTACCGTTTAACAACAAAACAACCATTTTTTGGCAATTCCATTTACATAAAGAAGATAAAATGACAGTAAGTTGCGTGCACATGTACAATCATTCTTGCAAACGTTAAATTTGGTGTGTTTGCTTGTTATATTGTCTAGTTTTCGATATACCAAATGTTTATGTTAATAAATGCTGAAATGACCCCCAAAAGGCGTGATCTTAGCGAACTCGCGAACAAATTAGCTTTTTGTTTTACTTTGTATGTGACGTTTGCTATGGTTCTTGATGACAATTGAAAATTTTAATAAATTATTTAAATTTATACAGAAGTTGTACATAACTTTTTTTGTTGATCATAAAGTTCAATACAGTATAAATGAGAAATCAAGACCAAGTACATTATTTTTAAATTAAGCCAAAGAGCTTAATAAAGCCTTACAATCAAAACAGTTATATCCAAAAAGAGGGACAGAAAATATAAAAAGGATGTAAAGTGATTAATATAAATGGAAGAGATGTTCAAAGAAAAGATCTGGTAAGCAATGTGGACAAGTCAAAGTTATGGGCACCATGACAAGATGGCCTGTACAAAAGCACACAGAACATCACAAAACACGGAGTATACAAAGACGCAACAGACATTAAGAAATAACTATTTTTGATACCTACTTAAGCTATATATCATTCTTTTAAAATGGAATGAAAGCATGACAAGTTTCTTTTATCTATTAGTGTTATCATGTTTGCGTCAAATATGTAAATATGATGTATACATATACATTGTGTACGGACGCCTTTAATACTTATTGACACACACATTACTATTTGCGGTTTTCATAAATTGCATCATATTTTTATACGAAACAAATGGGAAAAGGTTTTATCTCAAAAGTATCCTACATTTTGGATGAAGTAGGCAGCCAACCTTTTAAGCTATTCGCTAAAAGGCGAGTTCTTCAATAATTCCATAGCAGACAGAATTGAGCTTTATTGACAAAATGTCATATTCATTTTGATGACATGTCAAGCCTTCAAGCATGTTAAATTCTTCTCTGATTAAATCATGTTATTTTGTCGTCGAGTTGCACACTAGAAATCTTAATTAAATTAGCATTTTAAACCAGTGTGATATATGGATGTGCTTGCACTGCGTTAATGTTTATGAACACATACATTTACATGTATATAATATTCTTAACAGAAAAGTATTTGTATAATTAACCTACATATTTAAAATAATGCATTGCTATATTCGAATGTCAGTGTTTATGTTATTTTATACAATATAACATATAAAAACTTAAAGAATAAAAAGATATAAATCTGGGTAGATCTAGTAGACGCAATAGATATTTAAACATAATCGATGTCAAAACAGAAATTACACAGTATGACAATACCACAGATGCATTATAGATCTCTAAAACAAATAAATTGTGGCGAAATTTACTGTGGCATTGGATTTCAGTATAAGAGGGACGTGGCCCGTTTCTGAAATATGTTCTAAACCTATTGATACCATGCATTATACTAAACAACCCCCGTTTCCATCTTTTGGAAGTTCTTTATACCACCACAGAATGTGTCTGATGACAGTTGACACCCCCACAATGAGACGAGGTTGCTCAATAATTCAGGCTGTGGAATAATAATCGGCAGTATATAGTAAGACACAAAACATTAACATTTGATACCGGTTTGTTTACTTTGTGTGTGGTGTTTTATCTGATGGTGCCGGTTGTATATTATTTTTGGTACCGTACCAACATGCACAATCAATCTATGAAATGTTGCAGCCTTTAAGGTCTAATCGCAAGCATCTAACATCATGGTTTAATGGACGCATTATATTAATACACCAAGAGTCAATTATGTGCAGACCTCACAAAGCATATCGAGTAATTTATATGGAATGCCAGCAACGTTTTAGCTGAAGCGATAAAATGCACAAATAATTGTGAACAATTGGAAAGTCTTCATAAAACTCATACACAGAATAAACAATTTACACGTACCGCAATTTTATGGTCAGATACGTCAATTCATGGTTTACAAATATAAACATTTGAATTAATAATACGATAAACATAATGGTGTTTGGAATGGACACTAATTGTCGTTCATTAAAAACAAAACAAATGGTTTCAAATTAGGTGGGTGTAAAGAGCTTATTTTCATTTATTTTTAAAAGAAGTGCATACATATACACACATTATACTATTTCACAATAAAAAATAAACTCATATGTAGACTACATATTTTTTTACACAACAGTCAAAAGGTTAGGTTTGAAATATTATACAAGAGCAGAGATTTTAGTATGTCTTACAAACTGAGCAATTTTAGTTTATGTTGGTCATAGTGCATCTTTACAATAGCACTGCGTAACATTTTGATAATAAACATGATTTTTACATTGAAATAGAATATTTCCATATAATAATTAGTGTACGTAATAATTTATACAATGTAAAAATTAAATAAACGTGTACTCGTCTCCAACCAAATAGCATTTACAATTATTTACTTCTCTGGCAGTCTGTGTCGCTCTGCAACTTTAATTTCTTAAGTTTAACAGGACAATTTTAAACAAGTAATACTTTTACGAATTTGCACATAAAACGTATCAAATGAAAATTTAAACTTGGGATTTCAAACACGATAAAGTTATTTTTTACTTTAACTCGATTTATTTAGAACCTCTGACGTAATACACAACGAAAAAAGGATGAATAATTATTGCTTTTTAAAACTAACGGCTTTATATGGAACATTAACTTACGTTAAGACTTTTCAAACCATTATTCTGTCAATGCAGCATTCGTTTGGTCTATATTATTTCTGCGCAGACGACTTTAATTGCTAACCAAAGCTAAATGCACTTTCCAAAATGGTTTCCCATTAGACGTGTGCTGCACCACAAATATTAAACATTTAGTTTACTTGTCGCTTTGAAATATGTTAACCCGGGTTTGAGAGTGTTTTTCCTTGGAAATGGGTTTGGATGTTAATTGCATGTTATTGACATTTGATCATGTACACACTTAATCAACTATTAAAATAATATTAAAATAGGAAC
>Ga0224511_10001376_pt1 | contig 14530 bp, 10 predicted proteins | sample SF_May12_sed_USG_2_FD_169988 | JGI IMG/M metagenome (GOLD analysis project Ga0224511, IMG submission 169988) | Sediment microbial communities from San Francisco Bay, California, United States - SF_May12_sed_USGS_8_1 | ecosystem: Environmental > Aquatic > Marine > Sediment | place: USA...
AGTCACATAGCCCATTGATAGGTTACGCAAGCTACTGATAAGCTGATATGGGCAGTGAAGAAGTGTTTTTGCGACCATAAAACCTATCTCAACAGTGTTTAACGAATGGTTTTGGGTATACTAATCATGAATCGCCAGGAGTTCCAAGACACATTCTGCTGCCAAAGGCCAGTCCCAGTTGCTGTCCGGTACATCCGTTCAGAAGGGTAGAGGCTTTTAGGAAGCTTCTCACTTCAGTTTGCTAGTGCGGTTTCGAATCACCATGATATAAATAGTGGAGGTCCCAACCAATGGATTATGGACAGGATCACTCCACAGTTTCCAACTTTCCCTTCTCAAAGAGATTAGCCGAGTTTTAATGTGTGGTGCGTAAGCAAAAGGCATAGGCTGACTGACCTAACCAGGAACCTGCTTTCCCCAGAATATCTCATCATCACCTGGGTCATTAGACTAGGGGCTGTATCGTTAGCTCGTATAGAACATCCATAGAGGCTTTGCAGGAAAAAAAGATGAGACTTCTCTGCAAACAACGCGCCAAAGTGAACCTACAAGATGTGGATGGTAACACAGTGCTTCACCTACTGCTGCTTAATAAGACGGCTTCATCCTTACTGAGCAAGCTACAAATCCTACTCAAATATGACGTCAAAATAGATATGAAGAACAAATTCGGAAAAACAGGTGGGTTTATTCCTTTTTAATTATATAGAGTTAAAGGGAAGATAAAAAAATAGTAATAGACAGGATGAAATCAATTCGAAGCATAGAGGCTCTACCATTTCAGACTCGCAATTTGAGAAGCATTCTAGTGAATCTTAGCATATGAATACAGAATTTGAATCAAATTGGATTCAAAAGTGGACAAAACAGAGAGTTTGAATTGACTCGAATCATAGTTTTTGTTCAAATGTTACATGTACACCTCTGGATAATAATGCTAATGGCTAACATACTCGTATGATAAGAAGATTAGCATGTTAGCACGAATCTGCTGTTTAGTGCATACATCAGCTATGCATTCTGTTTAGCCTGGGAGACATACATGACTCGCATGGATGAATCGGAACCTGACACAGATCAGATAGCTGAAATGGAAGATGTGAAGAGGCTATTGTATTGTCATACTCATCAGAAAAATATGTCACTGCCAATTTCCATCGAAGCGAATCTGGAGTTTAGTGAAGAGCAGCTTCGCAGACGATCCACTATCACCAACCTCCTAGAAGGTTTGCTGTGAATTTATCGGCTGTTTTTTCTGTGTGGCGTCTACACTGTTATGGTGAAGCTGCCTGCTTAGATACTTTTTTGCACCCGTTACGGCTTAGCATGGAGCACCAGGAGCGAACCAGTATCAATACTCCACCTCAAAGTGTGGCTTATGAGCTCATGGCTTTTGAGCTACGATTGAAGTGAGGAGTTCACACACGCACAGCAGAAGTCTGCCATCACCGGGATTTGAACCTAAGCTCACGCGGTTGGGGGCCAGTGCTCTCCCGCTGAGCTGTCCCGCTATCCCGATGTTTTGGCATAACCAGCAATTCCTGACGAACTGATTCAGCAATGAAGTTGAAAATTCTTTGAACTTTGTCTCTACCGTGGAATTTTTTCCTGGGGTTATAAATGGTCTGTCAAGAACACCACATTCACTTTTAGTGTGGAGAAAACAAATCCTCTGTCCATCTACATTCACATGATTACTGATGTAACTTCTTAGACTTTTCTTTGCTTAATTTTGTAGTTCCTGCCAGTGCTTCAGGAAGAAGAAAGTCATCTATTACTTTCCTACTAAGAAAGTTGGCACTAGTCGGACAGCGTAGCAACACAATTGCTGTAGATAAGCCCAGCAGGACAGATGACAGCGAGGGAGAAGACAACGGGAGGAACGGTGATAATTTTATTGTTTGCCGCGGGCACTTGGTCAGACCCCCTAAGCCTGAGGCTTGTTGGTGCCGCAGGGGCTAAGAACTATCTGTGAAAAGCTCACTCTCACTGTGGGGGGGGGGGCTAAGCATGACTATGACTTGAACCCAGGTTCTTGCGATCTTCAGTCAAGCGATCTATAGCTATTGAGCTATACCAAAGTTCTTAATTACTATACATTTTCATTTCGAAGGACAAGCAGTTGTAATCGTTTAGACTGTCTCACACCCCATTACCCTTATCCTGTAAGTGCCATTAAAACATGCATAGCAATTCTCCCCAAGGCAGCTCTTTATTATAAGACACAAACTATGACTAGGCAACAGTATAACAATGCGTTATCTTTCTCAATGCGAGTCAGCATGCACCCTTCTATCAAGTTCACAATCACAACAGTCTGGAATAGTGGGATAGCTCAGTGGTAGAGCGCTAGACTCGTGACTGTTAGAAACTGGGTTCGAATCCCGGTCACAGTGGGCTGTCGTTGTGAGTGTGGGCTCCTGAACAGTGAAGACGCCATACACTTGCCAATGATGAGTGAGATCACACAGATCACACATCTGTTAGCAATGGTACGCAGTTTCTAAATGAAATTTAAATTCAGATCAACTATTGAGATTAGTTTCATCAATTTGCTATTTCTTCCCCACAGAGCTGATGAGTTCCCCAGAGAGACAGGAGAGAGCTCGGAAGTTTGGAATGTTGATGACTAGCCAATCTCCTCACGGTAGTAAAAGTAACTCCATCTGCAGTTCGATCTATACTGGCTCAGAATACAGCTGGAGTAGTATAGAAGACTGTGAGAAAAGTTTGTATCACCCATATTTTTTGTACAACTTTTCCACTGTTATAGTGTGGCTGTCAGGTTAAATACTTCCGTTTTAACCAGTTACAGGTTAGCATAGTGCACCGCGAGTGAATCCGTATAGATGGTCTACGTCATAGTGGGATTGCTTATTATTTTGAGCTAGGATTAGTGTGAGGAGCTCATGTCCACAACGAAAGCCACCACGAGCGGGCTTTGAACCCCGGCGAGCTCGCGCTCTGCCATCGAGCTATCATGCTACCCCATACGACTGAACCTGCAATCACTAATGACTAATCACTAATGGATAACTGGAATGGCTCTTTTCCGTTATATGGATTAAGTCCATGCTCTGAGACTAAGGAGTTGGTAGTGATGTGCATATAAGTGAGTGGGTGAGTTTGTGTATGCAGGCTATCACAGTGGGGATGATGAATTGGACGGTGATTTTGAAATTCTACCGAGCATCACCGTGACACCAAAACCAAGCTGCAGCCGTATTGCGCCGTGCTCTTCATGCCTCAATTCTCCCGAAGACAAGACAACTGCTCAAGGTAAGACAGACATGGGTAGTCATGTGACTTGGCTCTTCAGCATGGGGCGGGTTGTGGGCGAATGAAGTGGTAGTTTATACACTGCTTCGCTCATCCCACCACTGGCCACATGCTGAAGAGCCAGGCCACCTGGTTAGAAGAGGGAAAAGTTTTGATCATCTTTTCCAACAAGTAAATGATTAGTATGGTGATTTTTTGTAAGTAAGCACAAGCTGTCCTAACAGAAACAATCCACGAGACAAGAAAGTTAGAAAGAATCATACCAAATCATTATCATAAAATGTTTAGGAAAGACATATTTACCGCCTCAGAATATACCCTCATCGAAGTAGGTTTGTTTGTCACTCCGCGTTTATTATCTTGGATGTTTTGCCACACGTGTGACTCACACGCAAAAGGTATGTCCAAAACTGTGACGTGGTAAATCCCTACAGGCTGCACTCTAAATTTCAGCTCCGATGATTCGGATATGTGATCATGTAAAGGGTGAGGCCATATTACTGGATACGAGTACCACACTGGAAGATGAGCTGGAGGTCAGCTTTGATGCCGAAGGAAATAGTTTTCCTACTGAGAGTAGCAATGCTGAGGCAGACGGTCCTAGTCTCGATGCTGTGGATAATGTCATCAGAGTCATGGAAACTGAGGAAACTGAAGTACTCATGACGAGTTTGGATGAAGGTAAATGCTTGGAAGGGAGGCACTGTGGCTGAGTGTTGGAGCGCTCCCTGCTGGGTCTGAAGATCCATGGTTAAAGGCATCTTGTGCGTGGAAATTTTCAAAAGACTCGGCTCACCCACGGATAGTGGGTACCCAGCTCTCTTCAGAACTAGGGAGAGTGAAGGTGGTTGGGAACAGGAGTGGAACACCACGCCATTTACACTGTTACTGGTGCAGGATAGCTATCAAACAGCGACTTCCCCACACGGCCATTGGCTATGGTAACAGCCTTAACCTGTTTTTTATAAAGAAAAAGGTTAGAAGAGAGCCTAATATTTACCACTTATTTATCTGATGTTTTGCGGTTTATATTTTAGCTTTTGAGTATCGTGAGTTGTCTCCATCTCCTCTTTCTATAGATGAGAATGGCAATAAGAGCATGGGGGAGGAGTGCCGCGGAGGTGGGTAGTGATATGAATATTCATTTCAAGGGAACTCTCACTCATTAACAACCATCTTGTTAAGGATTCATTCGAAACATATATCAAGGAAATTTTATGCAAACCATTTTTATTTCCAATCTTCAGTAAGTCTAGTTTTTCTGCAGATCGCTATTCACCAGATGGGGAGGAGCCTAGCGATCCACAGGATTCCTCTGGTGTCCATCTCAACAGTCAGGCGAGTGTGAGCAGTGAGGCTAGTGAGGATACAATGATTGGATCACCCCCAGATGCCATCACACCAGGTACCAGCGGCAAACTGACAGCAGCTAACCGACAGGGAATGTCCGTCCATCTTGCGCGATTTATGGAATGTCTGGCATCTTTGCAAGGTTTATTTCAATCATAATCGGGATGCGGACAGCAGAGGACTGTGCCTGGCAATAATATGGTTGGGCTGTGATAATGTAGAATGCCAATGAGGCATGTGTCTATGCTTCAGTTGTCGTAATGCTATTAAATTTCTACAATATCTAATCAGCAGAAATATTGGTTGTTAGTTTTTGTATTTTTAGTTTGTAAGATGGATTAGAATTTTAGCCAAAATTATCGATGTAGTTGTATGGGCTATTTCAATTGATCATCTCCACCAATACTAACACCGTTAGGTAGTTAGTATGGGGTTAGTATATAGTTCGAGGGGGTCTATTGCACAGGCATTAGCACTATTGTATTTCTATAAGTTAACCTTTAACAGTAAGTCACTCATCCATATGCTACGCATTCACAGAGCAAAAATTGTTGACATTAATATCCCCTCCCTCATTTTTTCTTATTTTATAGGCCGTACATCATTTTTTGGTAAGAAATCTGGTCCACTGAATGGTGTTGATGGTATTTATGATGCTCAAATTATTCATGCTTTTCAATCGGACACGAGTGGGCAGATTTTACAGCTACTGAGAGATTACGAACCTACACATTTATCTAAAGTGCGTAATGAGAAGGGAGAGACGCTGTTACACTTGGCTGTGCAGAAAGGTAAATGGTGATTTATCGTATAGTCTGGTTGGGACCTCACAGATCAAGAACAACAAATTGATCGCTATGGCATACTTAGATGCCATGATACAATCTGGATAATAATCTGCCCTTGCCCTGTGGAAGTACAGCTGTAGGTTTTTTTCTTACAGGGAACATTGAGTTAATAGATGCCTTGTTAAAGCGAGATTTTCCTGTTGATGAGGTGGATATAGAAGGTGCCTCACCACTTCATCTCGCTACGAAAAATAAAGTCACATCTGTTGTTGCAAGGTAAGTGATTGTCCTACTAGAACTCCACTGTCAGTATGTCAGTGTGTAAGTACATCTGTGATGTCACTGTCATATTATGACATCATCGGTTGAAAAATGATTATTATGTCACTGCTGGAATGTCGTAATTGTCATGTGACTGTTTGGGTAATGGACAAGAGCTTGAGAGACAAATGTTGCATGTACCCTTAGGTAAAAAGTAATTTGGTGTCGCCATGACTCAACAGCTGTCAGGAGTGGGGGTAGAAATTGACCCAGTGAGTCTATGTAATCTATTTAACATTGTGATTCGAAACTAACAATGATGTTGTGAAAAAAAGTCTTTGCCCAAACTGCCCATGGACCGAGGCCCAGTACGCCATCTACTAAGCCATCGGTTTCCCTACTAGGTTACTTCGGGCTGATGCAGATCGAGAGTTGCCCCAGTATGATGGAGAAACACCGTATAGCATTGCCATCACAAAATGCCATCGAGGACTTCTCCACATGCTGCTAAGAGGGATTAAGCTGGATGCCGATACACTGGAATTACTGCTACACCGGAGCACAAGGTAATCATGCAGTGCATACAGTATAGCCCACCCCTACCGGCGCGGCCCTACTGTCGGATAGTGACAAAGATCACAATGAACTTTAAATGCTTTACCTATGTAAAAACAGGAAGAGCAATAAATGATTATTTTTTCTTGTATATTGCGTCTTCACTATCATGGTAAAGATGCTGGTTTTTTCACCAGTTATGGCTTAGCATGGAGGACCGCGAATGAGTCGGTATTGACATTCCACCTCAAACTGAGCATTTTTTGTATTTGGAGCCAGGATTAAAACGAGGAACTCAAGTTAACAACGGGAGCCTGTCATGACCAGTGTTTGAACCTAGAATCTCACGAATGCAAGCCCGGACTTTACCACTGAGCTATCCCGCTTTTCTAATGATTCACTCATCTGTGAGCAGAACAGCGAACGGAATGAATTTTTTACTTCAGTAGCAGTTTTTCCATTAAGGCTGAAATGAAAAATAAACAGTATTTTTTGCATTTATAGCTGCAGTACACGGGAAATGGCTAAAATCATACTACGGCACATTGAGCAACAGCTGGAGGAAGAGCCTAACTTACACTGTGTAGTTCCAATATCTGCTAGAAAACAGCACTGGACTACACTAACATTACTCATCCAACGAGTGACTTTACAGGTGAGGTTATTTGATTCAATTTGTTACGAATATTTACTTCATATGATATTATTTAAATTAAGGTCCATGGAGACTGCAGAGATTCTATATAGTTAGCCCAGCAAAAGCAGGTGCTAGGAACAGAGTCCGGTCATTGAATATTATTCCGTGTTCCTGTAGACAATTCAGGTCAATATTTGGTGAAAGATGAAGCTGACTGATGTATTTGATCCCACTGAAATGAGCTGGATCAGTAAGCGCCTTCCTTTCATGTTACTATGCAGAGAATATAATGTATAATGAAGACAGCATTTCCAAGAACTTACTACTATACTTACTATATTATACTTACTTTCTATGCCAATGATGAAGAATGCACAATCATTATTTTAGTAAGCAGAACTATAGACCTTAGAGCTACCATGAAAACAAGTTGTGGCTTGGCCGACTTTGGTTCTAAGTTCGCACACCAATATGAGCTTTCTCCCTCGTCAGATTCATATCACAATGCTAAATAAAGGCGGCCCTATCCATAGACTCCCAACTCAACTCTATGGGGCAAATCATAGAGTGTGGGCTCCTGAAAACAAGCTATTGGCTTAGTGACGCCATCCATGTAAAGCAAGATGATTTTAGTTCATCTTGCCAATCATTGTAGAATGAGAAAGGAAGGCCTAAGTTGTATTTGGATAAGCGGGATGATTGGGGATTGGCTGCCGGTCATTATTGTGCTATGGCTAATAACATTGGCTTGCTGCGCCAGCTTTATGATGGAGGAGCTCACCTACTGCGTCGCTCAAAGGAGGAGCAGCCCCGAACTGTACGAACAATCGCAGCGGAGAATGGCTTCATAGAGATACTAGAGTTTCTACACGAGATTTTTATGAGATGATAAGATATCCAAGTGTGTGGTCAAAATGATGCCGAGCAATGCAATTGTTTCCAGTATACTTGATGTTCAGTCGTCACACATATAGAACATACCCACACCAGTATTCAACACAGCTAATACAATGCATATTAAATTAGATTCTTTTTCTATTTTGCAAGTTTTATTTTCTACATTAGAAACCTTTGAACACTAGTAATTACTACATGAACCGGAGGGGTTCTTCCTCTCTGAGAATTTGAAGGCACGAGGGAAGACAACTCCTGACTAATAAATACCACTGTATCAGTTCTAAGTATATACAGTGTCATTGGTATATAATATAACTTCTTCAGCGGAAGACACATTTCACTATCAGAGAGGAGGAAGTTATCTAAGTGAAAATCAAAATGAAGCATAATCTATAAGCCACACTCTTCGTGCATAACTAGCTCAGAAAATGAAAACCTGGACGGAATGCTGGTAAAAAATCTAAATGCGTATTTCAAATGGCACTACACTACCGTTTACTTGCTTATAAAGAACTCCACAGCCAATTTCCCATGGCGCTATACAAGAAACAACTTCATATTATCATTCGTCTGTGTTATATGTAACCTTCACACAGAAAGTCTCCTCATTTTTGTCATCCTCGTCATTAATAAAGATGAAAATTTCAGCAGAGCCGATATTTAGTGCCGGCATGAACCTAAAACAAATAAAAGTCAAGAGTAAGTGGCAGATGCTATTACACATGTAGGTGTCAATAACACCGGTATATTTTGAGCCAATAAGCTGCATGTGGGGCCCTGAGCCATTGGCTGGGCACACTAGAGAAATGGATGGATGGTGCATACTAGAGCCCCTGCGCAGGAGAGAACGACTTCGAGATGACTACAGTTACAGGATTTGTGTTATTGTAAGGATGAAGTAATGGGAGTTGTTTAACTCCGCTTGAAACATGACCGAGCCATCATATGTCTTGTTCCAAGCTAAGGTAGTTATTTCAAAGGTGTTCTTGTGCACTAAACAAGTTAGGATCATAGACGAGACCATAGACGAGACCATAGACATTATATGTTGTCCTCTGGAACTGTAAAGATATGTATGTGGTACTAATTAGAAGTCGTAACAGCCAACAAGAAATGAGCATATTTCTCGTAAGAGTTTGGCGACTCACTACAAGAGACTTTTCTGGTCACATGACCCTATAGCCCTTGTAATGGTAGTCTTTTCGGAGTCGTTCTTTCATCCGCAAAGTCTTAATTATCTGTCAGTAGCTAGCGAGTAGCCCGAATTATCTGTCACTTGGATACTTGTGTACTTATGGAATCTTTGTGGAATCTTATACTGGTACTGGTTACAGAGCAGCATGAGTCCTTACTGCTCACAGAGTTAGACATATTACCTGAGGCCGATGATTCTCGTCTCCTTAGCATGCATATCTAACCTACTCTCCTTAAACTGTAGCAGGTCATTTCTATTGTTAGCCAGTAGGAAAGTTTTGGGCTGTGAGTACGGATTTGTGTAACTGATTCTTTTGTTACTTCCTTTACCTCCGCCTGCAAGCATCATTGTGACAGAGTGACAGCTAATGTACAGTTTATAATAGAAAGCTCACTGACATGTTGGCTTTCTGGCTAATATACGGTTGGTAGCAGTTAATAGCACCACTGTTTTATTTTCATTTGGGTGGGGGAATACTGTTGTCAATACGTGGGCATAAGGTGATTAACCCGTGCTTTGTAATTGTCTATTGCGAACTTCCTACTGCTCTGGTATAAAAGCTTGGTATCTTGTGTGATCTAGGAGTCATCTCAATACAGCTCTCCAGTAAGCACCATGGAAATGTAACAATCAAAAAGCAAGCCTAAGATATCCATATAAAAAAAACACCAGCTTGCTCAATGATGAGCAAAATAGGAGAGTGGTAAGTTAGGTAGAGTGCTAGCCTCCAGATAGATAGGTTTGGATTTACGCTCTGCCGCGGTCTCCTGTGAGCATGAATTCTTTACATCACTACATCACCACTAGAGAGCATGCCCCACGCTGGGAAAACCCATTAAATAAGGTAACAAAGACTCTGCATAGAATAAGATAAAAAAGAAATTTGCCAACACTCGAGTTAGATGCTGGTGTAATAGTCACAGGGACAGCTGTGGAGTATTATACATCTTCACATTATATACCTACTGTTGACCTATAAGCGAGCGCTTTATATCGGTAACTTAATGTTGTATTATATACCTATAACCTGATGTTATATACCTATAATAACCGAGACTCACCTGCCGGCAGCTGCAGCTCGAATGTCTTACTGATGATTGGAGCAGCACAGCCGACACAAACTAGCCAGTTCCTAATAAGCTGGTGACACTCCACATCAACCACATGTAAATAGAAGAACTTCGAGCCTCTTTGTAGAGGTCGCACACCTACAGTAAAAATTACTTACATCAATTAAGATAGATATGAAACCATCATGTATTCAAATGTCATATATCATTAGATAGCATGACATGACATCTATCTCATGAGGCTACTTAATTATTCAGGGATACATACCAACGTGGATTTCATGGACAGCGCCTGGAGCCAGCATGAATGGGTCCTTAGGAGCAACCTGCATCTGGCCTGAGTGTGACACGAAGCACTTCACCAAACGAGATGACTGAGTGCCCCTGTAATGAACAATTCACGTCCTGTTTCGAAGGCTCCACAGAAACTGTCAAATCTATATAAGGTATTATTTACCATTGCTAATATTAAAATGAAAGTCTAGAAAGCTTTTTTATTGCTCTTCTCAGGCACTGGACCTTCTTGTCTAACAAGCCTCCTAAACCAGAGACTTGTTGGAACGGTAGGAGCTAGAAACTATGTGCGGAGCTCATTTTCACTCAACTCAAAATATGCTGATCTTGAGACAAACACTCTAGGCATTGAGAGCAATTCCGCTTTCATATTACGAGGCCCGATCTATGGTATAAGGAAGAATACATACCGAAGAATAAGACTGAACCTAGAGGTCTGCCCCTCAATACAGGAGACATCTACCCTCTGGAGAGCATGCACATAGAATTGCCATATTTGGTCAGGTTTACTCAGATAAGGATCCGAATATATGCAGACAAAGAACTTCCTTTGCTGTGGTGACATGCCAACCGCGGCCTGAAAAACCCAAAGAGAATTATATAGATACTCAGATAGCTGAGGTTTCACAGTCAGGCAAGCCTAACACGTGTGAAGTCACCTGCTCAATCCTTATTTACTGGTAAGGACCTGGATTATTAAAATTGGTGTGATCCGAACCCACACTAGCAAATTACAGTGATGGGCTTGCTAAATACCCGTGTCAAAGAAAAAAACCAACCAGAACTGGGAAGCGAACTCACAACTCTTAGATTCCATGATTTTACTGACAGATCTACCACAGTGTGTGTGGGATTACACATCTTGCATATTATTCCTATTAGGCTATAATTGCAGTTACCTTGATGTACACATCTTGTGGTTCTCCTGGCATTCTCTTGTAACTCTCACAGATAACATTCTCATCGCTACACCTCACCACCAGCTGACCACCAGCTGCTGACTCCATGTGGTGGCCCACCATATTGTGGAATGGAGGCAGACGTATGGACTTTTTTAGGAAGCTCTGCTCAGGTTGGTGGAAGCGGAACGTTTGGTCTATGACATGCGGCTCTGGCTCCACCTTAAGCGCCAGAATGGATACCAACTTATTATCAACTGTAAGAAGAAAGATCTTCATTTGTTTTTTATCTCTTGTGACCTTATCACTGTTACGGTGAGGCTGCCGGGTTAGATAATTATTTTTTTCACCAGTTACATACAGCTTAGCATGGAGCACCGTGAGCGGGTCAGCATTACTAGATCACCCCATAATGAGGCTTGTTTTGCTTCAAGCTAGGATTAATGTTAGGAACTCATACTCACAACTGGAATCCACCATGAAAATAATTCCAACCCAGATTCCCGCGGTTATGAGCCCAGTGCTCTGATCTATCCTGCTATCCCGGCGATGATTTATACAATACGTGGTAAGAACCACAGTATCTATGCATAGTTCTGCAGTAACAAAGTTAAACACGTTATTGGGTTACCGATGGACTCACCAACATTACTGAAGAATATTCGGTGAAGCCTAGTAGCGAGTGATTTGCTGAGGCTAGTAGCATTGGTAGTTCTTAATCCGACGCTTGTCTCTGACAACCCAGGGGTCTCGAGAGAGCAGGCATGGTTCGCCTCAAAACTCAGATACTTTAGTGGGATGTGCACCGTCTCTTTTGGTCGGAGGTACACTTCTGGGTCCTTTTTGGAGCCTAAAGAGGAGACAAAGACAAATATTTAACACAAGGAGACAATTCAACGCCAAGCTGCAGACACAACTGTGAATCTTTCAAACAAGAAAACCGACAACCACCAATGCAAAACCTATACAGTAGAGCTGAGAATGAAAGCCAAACTAACCTTCCATATTGAACATTCCCTCTTCCAGAGGAGTGTCCAGTTTATAGAGCTGTTTATAATGTCTCCATTCCCTGGCATCCGTTACCACACTACAAGGTAAATCCTATACACACAACAGAACAAGAACTGGGAGCACTAATGACGAAGAGTTACACTGTCGGAGGCAGGTTTGTCATGATCTTTCATTGTCATAATGGCATGGGATAGTACTGAGGTAGCTTCCCAATGCATACCTCAGGTTTCTGGTTGGGGTGAGTCTACTTGTTTACATAATCGCCCGCTGAATTTCTGCTATTCTTCACGAGAAGGAAGACGCGGATTCTTAACAGCCATAGAGTGATCTTGACATTATCCCTTGTTGGAACAACCATAACTTAGACCATAGCGAGCCGAAGTCTCGCCAGCAAATCGGAGTGAGAGGTTCTCTACAGGCCCGTACCAAGCAGAATCCCGCCAGTACTGGGAAGCAAACTCACAACCCTTAGATTGCAATTTCACAATAAGTTACCCAGACTCCCAAATATATAATGAAAGTAGAGCTGATTTTACCTGATACAGGAGCAGTCAGTGCGGATGGAGATAGTGGCATCACAGTTATTTGGGTTAGATAACTGGAACTCAAAGAACTCTGTGCTTCCCATACTAGGATGGATAATATGTTCCGTGGTGATGGCCTGGTTCAGCATACTCCTTATACCTGAAAAAGGAAATGATGTTTAGAACGGTTCGGCCAAAAGAATGTTATCAGTGACAGCCCAAACTGCTGGACATTTTGGTTTATTCATTTTGACCGGAAGGAAGGTGACTTGATAGAAGCTAAATCACACTGTTGTTTGGCTTTTTCATTATGCAGTTTGATTTCATCTAATCACAACAGTTCAATTCAAGGGATTTTGAATCATGGAAGTCTGGGTTTTTAATACCATGCCTACGAGGAGAAAGCAAGCACCATGAAGTTTACCTTCTGTTTTGCATTGCTGCCGGTACGCCTCCATAATTTTGAGATCTCTGGCCCTCTCAGCCTTCTGCTGCTTGAAGCTCTGTCAACAAAACAAGTTGGATGACAACAAAGGAATAAAAATGAATAAGCGGGTCACTGTCTCTGGAGGGTTTTCAGCCATTCACTCCGATTATGGTAACTTAATTAAGGACACTTCATTCATTGTAGTATTCATAGTTGGAACAGTAAAACACCATGGACCAACTTAATAACACACTCACAAACACAGTCTTTTGGTTTTTCTGAAACAAATGCAATGAAATGATAATAAAATGCGTAAAGTGTGTGGTTAAAACTTTTGATGTCTTGGCTAGTACTATCTGAGTCTTAGTCATAAATGGTGTGGATACACACGAGTGTGAGAGGTGGTTCACTTAGGCTGGGCATTGGCCGGCCAACAAAATGTGATCTGTGAAAGAAGCTCACCAAAACCGAGTTCAGATTCTTGTTTTCATCAGACCCGCCCTGTGAGTCACGAACGGCTTGCATCCTGGCTAATTTCTTGTTGGTTTGCACTTCCTCTCTGCTTTCATTCAGTTTATGATTGGAGTGAAGAAGAGAGGTTAGTTCTGAATTCAGCTGAGTCAGGTGATTAGCCTTTGCAGTACGTCTGTGCAGCTCTAAAAGTCATTATGATGATTTAGTTTGTAGAGCAGAATTCTGGTGTGATACGGTCAGCGCTGCCTCATATTAACATCGAGACAAGACTACCAGGGTCAATCATACTTATCCAGAGAAACAGGGTACACAACTGTGATTAAGGGAGAAGTGGTGGTGTGTCCCAGGTCGATTTAAACTTTGTGTATTTTCTACCTTATCAAATTGGGGTATAGCGGTATTCAATGAAGGGGACAGACCCATAGACTACCAACTCTATTGGGCAAATCACTGATCATCCTGAAAACGAGCCATTGACCTAATAATGATGCCATCTATGTATAAGAAGATAATCCGATTAAGACGTGTCGCGGGTATGCTTAATTGCTTACCAGCAGTATTTTGAATGGAAGTGAGGCTTCCCCCGATGAATGAGCCTTGCATTTCCGCTTTCTCTGGTCGGACCACAGCGCGGGCAGAAGGGTTTGGTAGAGTTCGGCTCTTCGGTAAATGTTTTGGATCCACACCGTGCCCTATAAAATACATGTGACTACCAAGTAATGACAACAAAAAACATCGGGTTCATGAGTGAAAACAGCTAACGCTTACGTATAGTTTTCCATTAGATAAAGACTAGCGTGGGTTTGGATCACCACAATAGAAAACTGGAGGTCCAAACCAATAGAGAAGGGTCAAGATCACCCTACTGT
>Ga0224511_10001377_pt1 | contig 14526 bp, 7 predicted proteins | sample SF_May12_sed_USG_2_FD_169988 | JGI IMG/M metagenome (GOLD analysis project Ga0224511, IMG submission 169988) | Sediment microbial communities from San Francisco Bay, California, United States - SF_May12_sed_USGS_8_1 | ecosystem: Environmental > Aquatic > Marine > Sediment | place: USA...
GCAGAAATGGTGAAATTATCCACCCCATGGTAGATACTATAAGGCAATATGGGAAAATAATGACATTCATGCAAAATACATTCAGGTTCATTACCAACTCATTACATGGCTACAAGCTGGAAAAACAGGCATGTTTACCAGATCTATTCATAGCAACTATAGGGGTGTGTAACAGGGTGGGTGGAAAAAGGAAAACTCTTATAGAGTGCGCCGGGCTGTGCCTGGATCTAGTAAATAGGACAATTAAAGAACACTGAAATGCACATGATAGCAGTTAATGGTCTGGGAGAAACACAGCTGCGGAACATTACTTGTTTAACCAAGCCATCACGCAGTTTGAGTCAGGCTTCAGTTTAGTGGGGTTGATATGGCTTCAATATCAGAAAGATTCCTTATCTGCCCATGAATTTTATGAAGCTGACCTCAGTAGATTGAGTAACAGGTCAGGTATTTGATGTTTCACCTCTGAGTTATCAATGTGTACCAGTTAGCAATTTGGAAGGTTCATTTCCTGACCTGCGGCAAATGCCACCAGCAAGCAGTTAGATGCAGCTATTTTTGGGTATGGCGTTATGGAATCCAATGACTACTTAGGGCATTATGATATAAAACCGTACATGCAGCCTAGTCCTAGCTTACAAGCTGAGATAAATGGAGGCCGTGTTTCGGATGACATCATGTCATTTACTTGAAGTGAACATATGGAACTCATTGATACTTGATACAATAAATCTTGCCAGTGTTGAATTTTATGCTAGTCATTGGTTTTATGTTGCGCCTTGGGTGTTATTTATCAGTGAACACAGACAAGGTTAGGGTGCCTGGCAGTGTATAATGTCAGGAATATTTGACCTACAAGACATCCTCTTTGGTTTAAGTATACAATTTGTCCGTTTCACTTCTATCCAAGATAACACGACCAGAAACTTCTCAACAATCCCCCTTTCTTTTCCCATTTTATAGACAGCAACGGTTCAACCAGAATATGTCTGTTGCTAACCCAATGCTGGGTGTGCCTGGAATCTGACTAGCCATCAACTGACATGGCCAGCACTCTGGTACAAAGTGGAATGCCAGGGCCACAACAATTCATGGGGTCATCAATCATAGCAGACAACTGCCACATTAGTCTTTCTTGTGGAATACCCTGTCTCTATGAAGTAAACAGACTTCAGTAGAGGCCTAGCAGTGAAGTGAGTGATGAGGGAGCTAATGCACGGCACTCCATGTCTAGCATGTACACAAACTAGCATGATGGAATGGAATCCCAATACTTCGGTTTACTTACACCCACGGATTGCTCTATGTAGCCATGTCACTGCTCCTATTGATAGGGATTTTGACATTTTGAATTTACACAAATAAGTCTTGATATCAAAGGTTCATCCAATCCTCTACCATTGCCTCAAAGTAGCTATCAGTGGCTGCCATCACTGGTTATATAACCAGCCCCCATTTTAGATAAGTTTATCAGGGTATGCAGAGCTCGTGGTGCATGGATGACTGGCATAGTACTTTCTCAGTACATGTTACACGTATCTGGCATTTCGATGTGTGAGCGTGTTTTGTGTTAAATTTTAACGAACACCACCAATGTTCATATAGAGAAGAGCTTCAACGCATCGCTGCGAGTTCAACGCAGCCTTCCCCTGTCAACAGTATCCTGGTAGAAGAGTTGACGCGAAGCTCAAGACAAGATTGTAACTATTTGGTTTGCTTGGCAATGTTGACACATCAAATCTTGGATGACAAGCATACTTGTCTATCAGATAACTATGGCATGGACAAAGAAGAATTGTCACAATAAACCTACACAGTGTTGGTACCGACTCGATGTCTATGGAATTCCAAAATAAAGCCATGCACCGCGTAATACCCTATGTTCTATCAAATAGAAGTCATAATTTTCTCAAATTTATTTTCATCATTTGCTTTTGATTACAAAGCTAATAAGACAACCTTGATAGGGTCTCCATCTTGTAGTGTGTTGGCTTCTGATGTTGATTTGTCGGAACTTTTCAAATTTATCCCTTGTTTTTGTGGCTTCAGCTCGGTAGAGACAACCTCCAGGACGCAGGACAGGATCCTTCCACATGCAGAAATTGAACACAATCATAAGGAAAGCAGTTTGTCGTGAAATCTTGGTTTAGTTTCCAGATCAGTGTCTTTACGTTCTATCAATAGACCCAGTCAAAGCTGCTCTAGTATTGGCTTCCTCAGAACTCCCGACATTCCATAGAAGCAATTCTATAGTTGCTGACTTAGTAGTAATAAGACTATCTTTATTTTCGATTGCATCATACAGGAAGGATTTACATTGCTGCATTCTCCTGGTGAACTTTCTATGAATAGATTAGATAGTAAATAGATATTTGCACTGGATATTAACATTAGTGAGGAGATAAAACTCTGCTTAGTATTATGCTTTATATACGATGATTCAATAGTGACGTACTTTGTTACCTCCAGTCAGAATCATCACCCCAGACAACCCGCTACCCTTATTTCTCGGAGATTTGTATTCTGCAAAACAAATGCAAATGTTAACCAATATGACTTTTATTATTTCAGTCCACAATTTCAACAATACACACTAAAATAAATAAACATATATGGGTTTTACAGCATAAAGTGCTTCACATCAAGTAGGGGTATATTGCGCTTCTACATATCAACTGAAAACATTGTGTTGAGTATGCGTTTGCCTGTTTCCAGATATCTTTGAAACATTGCAAAAGTGTATTACATTCCTCATTGCCCAGTCCTATAGGTATACTTTGACGACTGACTTCAGGTGGATAAGACCCAGTTACAAACGTAAAACTTCCTGGCTGTTGTAGGTCATACGGATTATTTTGACAAAGTGAGCAATGTTGTTCCATTTGTAGCTCTTCGTGGAGCGCACTTTAGCAGTGCACATCTACTGTCTTTTGTCGACTGAGTTCAAGGTTAAACCAAACTACAGTCAAACCAAACCAACCCATTGGTCAGAAAAGTACTACATTGCTGTTTTAGCTGGCAGATGCACCTAGAGGTTGTGGTAGAATAAATCTGAGGAACCCATTACCTATGGTTATGTAGTTGGAAAAATATTGGGGACGTACATTGCCCGATGTTCCAGTGCATTGCAGCATCATCGCATAGTTCAACAAATTATTATCCCACCCAGGCAAGGTCTTGGTAAAGGCTATGGGTGATCAACACATAGTGGACTCTCCCAGAGAATCAACGAGTGGCGTGGGGCTGCTCTGGAGGTGTGATCTGTGCCACTCGGAACCTTTCTCTATTACGGTGTGACTATGACTTGCAAGTATATCAAGAGATCAGAGCAACGGCTCATTGTCAACAGCACCGGTCTGCTATCTCATCAGTGTAGTCCTACTGTCATACTGGCATGTCTCCAGAAGAAGCTTTGTGGGAACACCGTAGGAGATGACACACCCTTCATTACACAGCTAATCTAGGAAGATTAGTACCAATTAAATGTTTGCACCAACACTTTCAATGTGCAAATGATAGCGCTTTTCTAATGAGTTAATCTGCTCTTTGGTCAAAGAAACCCACTATTTAGTTGAGCGATGAAGCCGGTCTGTCTGGTCGAATCACTCCAAGTGGCCTGGCATCCCTCATTCTAATAGGATTTGTTAGTGACCAATCGAGTTTGTCATCTCACAACCATCATTTTGATTCAGTTTCCAAATCTTGACATCTTGTTGTGAATCTGAGAGGTTCTGGTCTTCTGTCAATTTAATAACTGACCAAGCCGTTGTCACTTATCAGCAGTCAACATTGTGCAGAGTTTCCAATGACAACAGGTGATGGGATTGAGAGCCCTGTGCTTTAACTGTCGGCAAATCTCATGTTGATACCAATTACAGGGACCAGTGATATTGTTCGCAGTCCTATAATTTACCACCGATTAGATGGAAATGTCAGTTCTCATAGAAGCCTATAATATTAGCTGGTAGTCTAACATACACCTACTTTATGCAGATTGTTTCCATAATCACAATGAAGTGCTTCAGTACAGCGATATTAAAAGACTTCTTAGTCAGCAAAGAACATGCCAATTTAGGCCCTTTTTGTCATGTCCGGGGTTTCACGGTTTGAGTCATTCGAAAGAATTGGAGTTGGCCAGCCAAGAAAATTAATTACCCGGTGTAGTCAGGCATGCAACCAACCATATGACGTACACCGACTAGCGCAAAACCTGACACCTTTTTATGAGGTTGTAGACTGCCCATAGCTGGTTTAGTTGATGTAAGTTGGTGTGACCCATAATTGTAACCATACTTGAACATTGCCTGCAGACTAGTCATGTAAAATAGGTCAATCATGATGTCACAATTTAAATGCTAAACTGAGATTATAAAAATGAATCAGAATGCAGTCATGTTAATTAATTCAATTCTACTGGTTGACACTTTTCGGTTAAGCTCATCAGGTGGAGTGTCACTGATAATTCTAACACTTGTTTCAAATCACACTTGTATTGAGCCTGAAAAGTAGTTGCAATTTTCTTGCCTAACTTAATTTGTCATAATTTTAACTAAACTGTCTTTAATAGACTGTAAAGTAGATCATTGGCTGGCATCATCCAAATACAGGATAGGATGGCACTGCCTGTTTGTTTCGGTTTGAGAAGTCAGCTTTGACATGACCATTCGGTTAGCCAAATGCTGACTAAACTATGCACGTGACTCATCACGCCACCACTGACGTTTTAATGAGCGGTACTGAGATCAGCGATAGTCGGCTTCAATAAGGGGTCTGTGGTATTGCTTCGTAGCCTCCGACGAAGCTCTGTGGTGATTTCGTTTATTCCTTAGTAACCATCAGTGCCTGGAGATCTGAAAATTATTCAAAGAATACCTCTTATATCTAACCTGATAGAGGAAGCTTCAGTGCATTTGTGGTTATTAGGTGGATTATTAATGTGGAATGGGTAGCCACACCTTTACTCTTCTCTTTATTACAATAAGCTTCTACAGACATCAAGCGGATTCCGATTGGTGAGATGTATGCGTGAGTGGTTGACAGTCAATAATAGTAAAACTACAGTACAGGAGAAATTTCACTTGACTCAAATACAATGTGCTAGGTTAAAATACCCCCTCCCTGTCTAGAGATGGTGAGGGCAGCTAAAGCTTTAGTTTAGCAATGTATTTGGGCAGACACGCTTTCAGCCACTAGAATAGCAGAGGATGCCATTTGGTGGAAAGTATTAGTCAGCTGTGTTGACTGATTGACTCAATCACACTGATATCTTATCATATTCAGGCCAAAATGGTCACACGCGGAGTAGATAACGCTAAAATTATTCCTCAGTAACTGAAAATAAGACTGGTTATGGTACACACGCAAAATTAGTATTCCACTTCACTCAATGGATAGATACATTACATTCCTGTCGCTAATTGTGTTAAATTACGGTATTATCTAGCAGAAAAAGACATGGCATCTGGTGGTGTATTCCGGGACTGATGAATAATGGGGATCTACAGGTGTTGAGTTGTAAGATTTGATGTATGAAAGATTCCATGAAATTATCTCCAGTTCAACCAGAATGTTATGACAAACTAGAATTGATTCAGACCAATGCAACCTCTAGAAGAAGACTATGACCACGTTTTGATTAAATATACCTCCAGGTCTTTTGGCCATCAGATTCTGTTTGCCAAACACATTCCGTTCCACTAGGTACAGTTGTCTACGTGATATCAATATTCAGCTAACAAAAGCTGGCAGAAATCAAAGCGCATCACATTGTGCAATCAGCTAAACTGACTGGGTCATATTCCACCTACAGAGTTGGCTATTTGAACCACCATGGAGATTCGTGAACAGTGAATACCATCAAAATGGCCATTATGATACTGGATATCATCCATTCAAGAAGGTTCCTGTATTAGATCAGTTGGTATAATGACAGGATCTAAATCTCTGGCTGATGGGTTATATTTGTTACAAGGAACCATTAAGAAGTTTGTGTTGATTTTTACACACAATGGGTTAGAAAAGGCTACTAAGAATGTGTACCCTAGAAATGTCTTCCCTGCAGTGCTCGCTGGTAGTCATGCGACCCAACACAAAGGAGATTATGTCTCCCTAGTGTTGGTCCAGAATGCCATCTGAAATGGTACTATATTTCCAGACCATATTACCATCATGGGTAATGTTATGGGAAGATGATAGCTTGTCTGTACATCATAATTGTCATTCCATAATTCCGCCCATGATTTAGTATACATTTTGACACCCACAATTACAGGTGGCCCAAAGAATTATACCCAAATTATTTACACAGACTGTCTTTCCATCCATTGCATTAATTCCTACTGGTCAAGCACCGCCAGTCTTATGTCAGAGGATCAGTTGTCATGGCAGTGACTGAATACCCTGGGAATAGCAAAAGTATAACAAGTGTCAAAATTTGGTATGAACAGCTCAGCTATTGCTTAAAGTTCTGCGTAATCAACATAGGCAGCCGTACATAAGCCTGTAGTCTTTCTTTGGGACTTCACAGGCGAATGTAATTTCTTGCACTCAATGTCCGCGGAGCAATTGCGTTCAAAATCTGGAAAGACTGGTATCAATTGAGAGGAATGTAATGTATCTTACTACGCCGGGTCTTGAATTTATCAAACCCTGATGAACTACAGAGTATAATAAAACACTGCTAGCATAAACAGAAGTAGCGACGCATGGAAAAAATGGGATGTGACGCAGTAAATATTATCACGAAACGCTGCTGTTGCACAAATAAGTTACAGAACAGACACATCACAAAGACAAAACACACCCATACATACGTGACTCCAAATGCTGACCAAGTGTGAAATTAAACCGCACTGAGGTCAGTCAGGTGGTATTCAAACACTCAACTCTGCTCACCCTACCCATTACTTTATAAATCAATGCTAGAGCGTATCACAGTAGATGGATTGGGTCTGAACTATCATATGTCTACTGGTGGGGATAAATCAAATAAAGTAAAAACTCATCACTTGACATCCTGTCATCAAAGAGTGACCCCTGCACCTCAGTACAAATTGGTGGCGATGTGAGAGTACTACCCGCATCCATTACCTTATATGGCTTATTAGAACCCTTATGGTTGGTTCAGTACCAGTAGGCAAGGGTAAACCATATTGTTATTCTGGTTGGGTGCTGGGTGACAGGGAGTACATGTGCGGTTAGGGCTGCCAGGAAACTAGCTGATGTTCCCCCCTACCGAACTCATATAAGTTTATGAGCTACGAGTAAGAAAAGTCTGAGGAAAAATGCTCTGTTAAAGATTTCATTTTATATCGTATTGTAAATTAGTATACAATTACAACTCAACAATTGGTCATATTCTTGTACAGATATTCCCATTCCACACCCAGCCTGTGGGTAGTCGCGTAATAGATTTACAGAACAGCCTCATAAAATTGAAAAATGCTTAGAGCTTCGCCAACTCTCTCATTCTGACCTTTGTGTCAAGCCTGTGATTCCCATTTGCACTCCTCTGTTGGTTATCCTAACACGGTTTAATTGCTAGGTCAACCATGTCATAAAACAGCAAATGACCAATTTAACATCTGAGAGGCATTGGATTCATAGACTGGAGCGCTTTTTGCATTGCTTGTGTCAATAATAGGTCATACTAAACGATGGTCAGCTGCCAAAACGGATCTTTATGACCGGTCTTGTGTTATCATAGACTGTGCTTATATAAAACATGATTTTTTGCACAGCCTCAATCAGCTGATAGCACTATAAACATCAGTGGATAATTTCCTACGACCCTGGCTGGGTTCAGTTGTTTTATGATGAGGATCTAGTACTGCACCATTGTTTCATCATCATAGTTTATCTACACGGTGCATCCGATGGTTGAAAGATTGCTCGGCAAAAAACGCTTATCGGTCTCTTAGGCAGGAACGTCAATACGCATTGATGCCAAACGATATACTCAATGTATGCCATGTCTGGCTTACACAGGAAAGTCATTCCAACTACCCCCTGTCAAGACATGTAGGCAGCTTCTATCCACTGACTGGACTGATCGCCTCCAGTTGAGTGAATGTTGTGGCTTTTTGTGACATTCACCATTTCAGACTAGCCACCCATCACCCCACCCCTACTGTGGGAAACAGCATATGGTAGGCCTCAACAATTGGGACACAACACTGAGAATCATTTACAGACCTGTCCAGTAATGGGCTATTTATGATGCTAGCCACCTGGGAGTATTTACATGCCTTATCTTGCAGGCTACTAAAGATCCAGAAATCCTTATTATTGAGTTAATTTCCAGCCAGTTATCATTCTCCTAGTGGGACAAGAGGCCTTATCGCATCAGGTATCATCTAAACCACTACCATGCGATGCAAATCACAACATCTCCATGACTGATGATAACGCCTGACCTAGTCTACGCTTACTAAATACCTACAAGATGGTAAAATAGTACAGCACGTCAGTGATGTCTATATCACTGAGCATATCGGGATACCTGGCTCACCAGTGTTTCGAAATATAGACTCTGTATGTGATGCTGAGAGTGGCTCTGCCGTGTATTGGCAGAAGCTAACAGTGACTGAGTGGATTTAACCAGCGGCTGGCTGGATAACTTGAGTTTGAGTGGGTGGTAAGGTTAATAATTCACTCTGCAATATCATCTGTTTATGGCCAGCTAGCTGCTGTTTTCCTCCATAGGCTTGCCATTGTTTCAATAGCACAGTGTTGTGGAGCAATCATTGAACTCAGATAAATAATGAAAATGTCAACAATGACCATAAGCTAATGTGGGTTTTGAGAGGGACAAAGGAGCAGGTTCCAACATCTTCAATGGTCATTCAAACAATAGGCAAGGTTGACTCAACCCTCAATTTAATAACATCATGCTCTGCATTTACTAATGAATTACACCTTGCGTAGGAGGGTGCTGTTGATCACTAGACACGAGCTACCTAAGTATCTGAGAGTTTGCACGAGTATAATTTAGACTGGAGAAGAATGTGTCCGCGGCTGATTTCCTGAATAGCAGCTGTTAATTACCACCATGGATTGCCTCAGCGTTAATTAAGAGAGAAGTCCAAAAAGCCTTTGATAAGGCTAAACTATACTACTATAATACACAGAGACCAATCAACCAATAGCAAGGCATTATTTTCTTACCAAACAATACTTCAGCCGCACAGTAAACAATACGCATAGAGTCTAGCAAATATTTTTTACCACAAGTCTGCGTTGTTTTTCACACAGGTCGAGACTTAAATTATCTCTCTCCCATTGCTTGGTCATAAGACAATAAAAGTGCAACCACAACACAGTTCGATGGGATAAACAACTCGCAACTGAGTGTCAGTTGAAATAGATTGCCTATCAACAGCCAAGCAATCCGAATAACACAATGTGGGAACTGACTGATTGGCCCAATCTATCATAAAGCATGGTAGGTACTCTCGCCTATTGCCCAGATGTACTCAAGCTCATAAATCAACAACCACAACTCTTACTCATCTTACTCATTTGAATTATAGGCCAGGACTATGCTTAGCTATGCATTCTAACGTGTTTACTAAATGAACCATTGAACCGGGCAAGAAACATTGAGCCGGGTATCTTTACCGGCAAATATAAGAAGTTTCCACTCATTGAGCAAAGACCTAACATCATTCATACGTCATTATGTGCAAACATTGACAGGGGTTAACAGCTCTCTGTGTACAATGCACTCACGAGACTGACTTTCAATTGTGTACTATCCTTGTCAGAGTGCATGCTTTGGATGATACTCAATCTTCAATGATTTGCAATGAGCTAACTAGAGGAATACTCCATTGTGGTGTTCACCAAGAAGAAGAAATTGGAAATATGAGCAATACTGGATCTTCTATAACTTTGCTAGTCCATACTTTGTTTACAAGGCAAAGGGAGAGTGGGGAACCAAATTCAAGTAAACACCAAGCAGATTAGCAAAACCTCACACTAAACTAATACCATTGTTTTGATACAGCAGCCTAGAATTACACCCCTAGTCACAGTATGATTTTAATTTAGAGCAGCTCCTGTCACCCTCTGACTCAGCCCTAGTGGTCCATCGAGCTGCGGTGCCATCCATACAGGGGTCCCGTGATAATACAAACAGCCTCAGTCTGTTTGCACTGATGGTATGCTGCCAACACTGACTGCCACTTAGGAACTAAAGCTAGCGATAACTAGCTGTCTACTAGAAGATAGTACTGACAGGTTACTGGGAGGGTTTCACTATGTTTACACTAACTTTATCTCAGCCGCAGCTAGGTTGTCATCACAGACTCAGTTGTATGAGCTTGATTTCTCCCGGTTCAAATGTCCCCTCATCAGCAGACTGCATGCAATGGGGCAACACAGGTCTAACTTTAGCTTCCCAACTGACAGTTGCCTTGACACCAGAGATGTGGATAGGATGCAAACCATCAAAAATAACACTTGTACAATGAATAGCCACTCGAGGCATCACTCAAGCTGTCTAAATGTGAGTCATTAGATGGCTGCTACCAAGTGAAACCTAGCAATGCAATTCATAGTGAATTACATCTCCAGTTAAACTACCTCTGTAGAGTTTATGGTTTTACCATTCCTTTGAAAGGATGGGAGAATAAATGCATTCTCTAGGTTTTGTTGAAGCTGGCTCATCACAATGGCCACTTGAATCAGCCCATGTCATAAATTGACTAGAAACCAAGGGACATACTGCTCATTCCATTACACTTTTCTGCTAGGCACCAAAATAGGTCATCAACTGACCTAGATTGCTTGAATCCTCTTTGCAAATGCACTCACTCGTCTATCATAGGCCAAGTAGGCAAGCAACAAAACTTTAGGCTTCAATGACAATCGTCTGAACACAAACCACCAACTTTGTATCTTGAACTTATGCTGCCATTGGTGCTAAGCTAACTAGAAACCATCAAATACGTTGCTGGACTACGATCGGGCTGAATAGGAGTACTTGTCGTGCATGATTATCTTGCTTTTTCAAGAAGATTCAATTACTTTTGAATGGTTTCTCAACAAGGATTACTCCTTCGTGCTGGATAAATACGAGCAGTGGTTTACACACAATATAAAACCTTTATTGCAATTCTTTGAAAATAAATAAAGTTTTAGAACTAGAAAATTGGATTGCTTCATTAAGCGACAGTCCTGTCTTGAAAAAAACCTTTGGCTTCAAATCTGTAGCAGTGACGAATTATGAAAAATGTATTACAAAATAAATAGTAACTCTTGGCACATTGATACGCGCCCCTGCATAGACCAAACAGCGAACAATGGGGGGATAAAAAGTACGACCTAGGATAGGTCAGGTCTACATAGTTATAGAGCACACACACACATGCAAACTAAAAATGTCGTGTAAATAATACAATTAGAAAAATAAATAATGAGAGAGGAATGAAGATTAACCGTTGAGCTTACGGAAGACGGTGAGCGGGATGAAATTGCACGAATCCTCTGGGCTTTGTACACTCGGTATGTGAAATGGAATTGTCTTGACTATTTACAATGAAAGCTTACTAAGAAGCGAGAAGCTCAGTCCCATATCGAGCGGAGAGCTGAGGAGGTTATCATAACTGTCCTCATACTGCGGTGTACCGGGAGGTGATGGGAAGCTCGAGAGACTGGAGCTACTTCCAAAGCTTGGGGTGGGTGACAGTCGAATGCTGAACACATCATCGTTGAGATAACTAGGAGAGTGTGTTGGGGATGCGTCTCCGTTGACTGAGCCAGCCGGTGACACCCCCGTGGAGGAGATCGGTTTGTTGACGTAGAGCGCCTGTGGTCGTGGAGCTGAGGTAGTTGGAGCAGCTGATCGCCTCTCTTCCTCATTGTGAATGAAGTTGCATCTCTGTCCGTATGTACAGAAACCAGTTGTGTGGAAAGTGCGGCAGTACTGGGTCTTGTATCGTGGGTGACGGTTGAGGGAACGGAGTTCTTGACTTCCATGGGCGAACTGACACTTTGATCCGTATCTGCATTGTCCTGTTTCTTCAAAGGGTCGGCACATCTCGGTCTTATAGCGACTGAGCTCGACTTGTTGGGACCCTTCCGACTTCACACTATCCCTTCGCTGTATGGTGACACAGGTTGGCTGTGGGAACGGAGGGTTCGGCATGGGCACTCTTTGCTGCTTCATTTGTAAGAGAGCATTGTAACAGAGATCCTGATTAGTTGGAGATCCAAGACCGGGTGGTGGATTGCGCCTGGTTTGCTGAATAAAGTTAGGCAGACTTGTGTTGTTCATTAAGTTTCGCCTCTGCAAGAAAGATACGGAATATTAAATCGGTGTCATGAATATTTTATGAAATTGAAGTAGCTATTGAAAGCCACCTGTTGCTTCTTAAAGATACTTAGTAGTACTCCAAGAAAAGGTATAGGTAACTCGGAAGATATTCTTACCTGAAAGAGCTCAAAGTCTAGTGTATTGGAAATTCCGCTGACCGACATAGTATGTGTGTAATGTGTTATTCCAGATACTCCAGCAATGACTCTGATGTTCACTGATTCGTAAGTGACTGCTTAACACTAGACTGTCCGTATTTATACTACTGGAATCCTGAGGGCGGAGTTTATTAATGCTAAGCTCCGCCCCCAGAAATTATTATTTCTTGGCGGGCTTTTCAGCTTTGTACGCAGTGAATAATAAACAGCATTGATTATATATTACAATGAAGCGGTCTAGCTGGGGTGAAAATGGATTGAATTGAGATTTTGAGATTAGCAAAGAGTAAAATTAATACATGGCTAGAGTCTTCTTGGATATCTAGACTTCAAGGCACACAGCAGCGGTAGTCGTAAGAGCTATAAATAGCCACTCAAGTCATTATCGTGACGTCACTGATTTCGCAATCGTAATCCAAACACTCTAATACAGCGGAGAAGGGAATGAAGACAACAACACAGGCTTCGCAAACGCAAGATTATAATAATTAGGTCGGCTAATGATAGGGTATTCCCGGATATGCAATAGGTAGAAAGGTGCCTAGGCTGGTGATAAACATAGGGTGAGAGCTATTATAAGCTTCCTATCAATAAGCCAACATCCAAAAATTACAATTTTCAGCTTATTACAAAATAACAGTAAATGACTCAAAGCGATCTTGGAAAGCTAGTAAACAATGAGCTCTCTTAAAAAATGCAAGAAGTAGGACACATTCCTTATTGGAATACTGACAAAAGTGCCAAGTGGTCGTTGCCAAATTTGGAATACAAATAACTTGATAAGAGAATAGCAGTTGTCTGCTCTCGTGTGCGGTTATACCAATGAGAGCATGACTCTTAATAAACATGTATTATATGTCAAGGAGAGGACAACTCGGAATACAAGAGCAAACCTGCCTATCCGGTCAAGGACAAATTGAATGTGGCGGGAGTAACAAATCTCATAAATATATGATAACCATAGTTATTATGACATTACAGACGAAATTAAGTGTTCTGACGTTACACCAAGGTTGCTGCTCACACCTAAACCCATTTGATTGATATCGCCTATCTGTTCCTTGCCCGCATCTTTGCAACTTGAATTCGTACAGAGCCAACAGAATAATAGAATGCACAGGAAACAGTTTTATTTTCCATAAACACAATTAATTTCGACTCCATTCGAAAAGATAAAAATCATGCCATCGCATTCACCACTATGTTTTAGAGACCAAGCATCTATCATAGCAGCCGATTATTAGGCAACGAGGCTGCTTTCGACAACAGCGTCAGTGATTGCAGCACATCGTTTAATCAGGACTAGCACTTGGACATTTCGATCCGCATTATGCACTCTTTCTGTACAGATCATATCCTGTCCATACTGTCCGATATTATTTTTCATGGACATATAACTGAGCTCGCCTTGCCGTAGAGTCACTGCGAGAAGGATTCCAAGCGATCATTGATAACGGCAAGTGGTGGAAGCGGAACATAATACCGAGCGGGAAGCAAATCTACCGCCGCAGTCTATGTGATCCACAGCTTGAGTCTGAATGCATCTACTCCATTCAGGTAGTATCTGAACAGTCTTTTATCGCGCACGAATCCGAGCTTCTCATAAAGATGCAGGGCAGCCATGTTAGTGCATTCTGTCTCCAGGACAATCTACAAGGGAAGAGGACACAGAATTATAGATTATTCCTCATCCATTAATCAGTAGAGTGCTTCATTTCATCTCGCCATCTAAACCCTACTGCAGTATAGTCTTGTGGGAAACACCTAATGGTTCTAAAACCAGTAAAATCATTCCAGCAGAAATTGCAACAAAATTATGACAGGAGAAGAGGTGTCCAAATAGACTAGACACCTCTCAAGACATGGTGACTGACAAGAGCGTTCAGTAAATCACATGTCTGAATTGACTGTGCACATCCAACAAACGCCCAAAAATAGAAAGAGGTAACCAGTATTTTTACTTGGAGTTGTTTACCCATGGGAGAATTCGTGTAATGTAGGACAACTCCGAACAATAATCTAGTTTAACCAACGCCATGATCAATGGTTTAT
>Ga0224511_10001378_pt1 | contig 14525 bp, 6 predicted proteins | sample SF_May12_sed_USG_2_FD_169988 | JGI IMG/M metagenome (GOLD analysis project Ga0224511, IMG submission 169988) | Sediment microbial communities from San Francisco Bay, California, United States - SF_May12_sed_USGS_8_1 | ecosystem: Environmental > Aquatic > Marine > Sediment | place: USA...
AATATATAATTGAGTGTTTGTGAGTGCCTGTAGAATTTATTCTCGATTAAAATGACATGTTGAATATAATTTCATTGATTTGTTCTATTTTGTGTGCATGCTATACAATATTTGTTGTTCGTGTTTTCTTTGTTATTGAAGGCCATATTGTAAATAAGTTGTATAACTTAATTATGTTACCTTCACGAAATAAAGTTATTATTATTATTATTATTATAAACTTCTGAGGATTGCAGTACTTACCTTGTTTTCGGAGGCAAGCACTTTCTTGACTTCAGATGTTTGAGGACTGGATTTACAGGTATGATTGTCCTCGTTTGCTCACCGACAAAGGTCGGTATTCCATTCATGCTTGAGCGCGACGAGAACGTTTAGCGTGAGCGCGTAACTTGAACGTGAGGCGTGAGTTTTCATGTTTGCACCATTCCATTCCTCCGGTTAAGTAGACGGACAATTGTTCACCCGGACATTCGTTCCTCGAAAACACCTGGCAACACATTATATGCTCTATTCTTTTCAATCCGTTTAAGATTGTTATGGTCATGTCACGAGGGTCATATCTGCTAGTTATATATCGTATACAGTTGTAAATTTATTGAAGTGAAATTATATGCAATCCTGCGCTTTAACGTTTCATATTTCATTAAATGTCAAAATTACCTTTAACACCTTGCTCATTATAAAAGTATCCATTGGTATGGGTATGCACATTACAAATTGTATTTAGAAACAATACAATACAGTCAAAAATCATATCAACATGACAGATCTACTGAAAATTATTTTGATTATGTGTGTTGTATACTGAATATAAAATACGTTCAATATACTTTAAACTGTTTGCCAGTAAATTATAAAAAGCATTTTGTCTATTTTTCAGAAATGGCATTGTCCGCATTGTCTGAAAAAAGGAACGTTTTGAATTTCTCGTTGGTACATTTCGACTTTCACCAGGGTTACGTTTTGGTACAGGGTACATTTCGACTGAAATCCTATTGCACATTGATGCATGGAAACATGTAATTATGAATCTATACCGAAATGCCAACGTTTTGTGGCTTGTCCTTTTTACTTCACTGTTAGTTCTGAAGAGTCCAACTGCCGTGTGCATTACACTTTTGTTTCATAATAAAGCTGTTAGTTGCTCATTGCAAAATATATTAATAAATATCTCACTCAGTTTGCATTTGTTGTTAACATAGCAATACGCACAGTTTTTGATATTACAATGATTTGGTATTAAGCACTACAACTTTTTTTCATATGTTTTGAAAAAAAAACTATGTTAACTAGAATGAACAGCTGTCCTTTGCGTAGCGGCACAGCTACAAGGACTGGTGTGGTGGACTTAAGTATTTGAATTATATCGTTTAACTAATTTCAACGTTCACATCTACATTTTAAGTCAAATGTTAGATCCAATCTACCTTTTTCCTCTACGTGAGAATGATAAATGTTTCTTGTTTAAGTATTACACATAATTTATCTGACCAACACTGTTGATGAGGAGCAAGCTAACGCGTTGTTAGAAATGGATGTCTTGTCAGCTCAACTAGCAATATTGATTGCATATTTGAAGACATTAAGTTAATCTTAAGGGTCGTTCTGTGTGTTATGTCATGGTGCCCTTAAACTTGACAAATCTACATTGTTTACAACATTCTTTATTTGAACACCTCTTGAATGTATATTATACGCAAATATGACAGAATTATTTTATTTTGTTGATATTGTCCTGTTAAAGTAAAAATGACATAATACATGTTAACTTAAATATGCTAGGTCTGTTTCTCTATACCCTTATAATCGGTCACAACACTTGCAATATGTTAACTATACTAAAAATTGACATTGCAAAAGGAATTGCAAAATGTCGTGACATGTAATGTGGTACAAAATTAAAAACATAACAACATCAAAACAAAAAATAAAATCCCTGCAATTAAATCGGGCCCTCTTGTGCCAAAAGCAGGTGCGTTACCACTGCACTACCGAGTCAACTGCACATCAAGGTTAATTATTATGTACGAGTATTTTACCAGGAATGCTAATTGTTTGTTTGGTTAACTCTCCATTTAAAACGGTACAAACGTGTTTATAACTGGAACATGTGTTTTATATCATTTTCCGATGTGACACTTAATATAGTTTTTTTCCGATCGATAATTCTGTCAAATCTACAAACTCCATATATTCGTGTCATTTACTGACATCTGCATCTGCACACATTTTATGCAAAATGCCAAATACATAACTACATTGTACGTGACAAAATCACACACATGTCATACGCCTAGAACATTTCCATTAAAGCATTAACATAAGGATAAAACTATTTTAGATCAATGTCACAGAACGTTAGACAGGACCTCTTAACACTAGTTTTACATTTTGATTCTTATATACATGTAATTATATCTAAAAACCATTTCGTTATTCTGCGATTTAACGTACAACTTTTATATTTGTGCAATTACAGTTTAAACAAATATAAACTATACATCATTTTTTGCGCTCCTGTGGCGTTAGATATACGAATTGAACTTAAATAATAATTTTTATTCTTAGTTGTTGTTAAACACAGCAATGCTATCTGATGCTAAGACGACTGGATGATAGTGGACGAGTTACTTGGGCTACCTTCGTGAAGAGAACACTTTTTTCGAATGGTTTCGGACACGTGTGGATATCCGGTGAAATTTGAAACGATTCAGAATTCCTAACTTTGTTCCAGAACAGGCTTGTTGACTGTGCAAAGCAATCGCTTTTAGTTGATGTTAATAATCGATCAAAAGGAGAACATTATAGACTTTTAAAAGTTTGATTGAACCAGAGCGTTACTTGTCTGTTCCATTATCGTATCGTTTGAAACATTGTTTGTTAAACTTTCGTTGTTCCGGTCACCAGCTTATGATCGAAAAAGGGCGTCATATGAAAATTGACCGAGCATATATATTTTGCCCGCTATGCCTGAAAAGAAATGTGTATTGTATAGAAAATGAAGTTCACTTTCTTATGGTTTGTCCTATATATGCGGATATCAGAGAACGTCATTTTATTGATGGCTTGTTAAGAAGTTACATATCAGAACATTAATTTATACATATCATGGCTGACACAAATACACAATCTAGTTTTGCGCTTGCTAGATACTTAGACGCTGCATTTAAGTTAAGAGATAGCTTACTATGACATTTTTGGTCAAAGTTATTTAGCAAGCTGTTGATTATACTGTTTATTTACATAGCAAGTATTCAGATGTTGTCTTAAAATAAGAATGTTTGACCTTTAAAGATTTCAAATACTATATGAGTTAAATGTTGCTATATTAGTACTGCTAGTAAGTTGATTATGTGTGTCGTTAACTACAGTGTTAAAGTACATTTTTTTGTTTAAATATTTTACTCTTATACAAACATTTTCATATGCATTTATTAATTGTTTACTTTCCTAGGTCTGCTGATGCTTTTCAATATAGCTTATTTTGTAATTTTATATTAATGAATGTACAATTTTATGTATTTACCATTGCGTTAAGTAATTATTAAAAAAAGATAATTATGTGTAATTTCAAATAACTACAACCAATTATCGCTAATTTTTGAGAATATTGTCTATTGCAAAAATTCTTTATGGGTTAGAAGTTGTCTTAAAAATGTGTACCTGTATTTATATATATATTTGTATTTGAGTAAAACATGTGTTATATTAAAACATTTGTCTGTATTATTATAGCATTTCTCGTTTAATTATTTTATTCATAATATGTAACTACAATTGAATGATGCTTATATGTTTGTATTATGGGCCGAATGCCTTGCATTGCAAACAAACATATTGTCATTGTCATTGTCATTGACAAAATCACACACATGTCATACGCCTAGAACTTTTCCATTAAAGCATTAACATTAAGATAAAAAATATTTTATATCAATGCCACAGAACGTTAGACAGAACCTCTTAACACTAGTTTTACATTTTGATTCTTAAAACTATTTCGTTATTCTGCGATTTAACGTACAACTCCTAAATTTGTGCAATTATAGTTTAAACAGATATCAATTATACATCATAATTTTGCGCTCCTGTGGCGTTAGATATATTGAACTTAAAAAATAGTTATTATTTGTTGTTAAAATAAATACAACATTTGAGCTTTTAGATTTATTGAACAGAACAACCACGTAACTACGACAATTTGTTTTCATTCAATTGTACAAAAAGGAATAAATTTCTATAAAGCATTTTAGCAACTTTTCCAACATGTTTACTTAATTAAACAAATGGATTTTAAAAAATGAAAACTGATTTATATATGAATTGTTGTTGACTATTCATAAAGACAGAAACAAGACTGTAAGAAGCCAGAGTACCGTGTTCAAACCACAAATTTGGGCATCATATGGCACACAGGCTAAGAAAGAGGAATACATTGAAATATAAGTTTCGTGGGAGATACGGTTGATACATTTAGCTACATGTAAATAAACATATGTCGTGTTCATGTATTGTACATTTGTGGTGTGTCGTATATTAATTAGTTACAAATATCTCTAAAAGAATGGTATTGTAAAAATACATAATTATATACATACATCAATAAAGACTTTTACAAATGCAGAAATCTCTACCACAAGGCATACGCCAAGAAAACCATTTACACAAGCTCATTACAGATTCATAAAAAAGGATTTGTTACATAAACAAATTTCAGGAAACTCTGGATATATGTTCAAGCAAACAAACGTTTTCTTGCAGTTCAAACATAGAGGAATATTAGAGTAAAGAAATAAATGTTTTAAATGGTATTTCTATTTAATAAACTTAAAGAGTATCTAATATTTAGTATCACATTTTGTTTTTTTGTCAACATGAATGTTTTACATGGACACAGCGGTCATTACGGAGAGAAGGAGCACGCCCAGAAGAGCAGTGAGCTGGACGGCTCCGCTATCGCAGGTCGCGGCAACGGTGAGGGTGAGGGGGATGGCTCCACTATCAGCCGATGGAGCCGTGCCGGTAGCGGTGGCAGTCAGGGTCAGGGCGTATGTATCTCCGATTGTTGTACTCAGAGCTGAGCTTCCGACGGTGAGAGCGCCTGTTGCAGTGTTTAGACTGAAGGAGCTTGCAGCCGTCCCTAAAATCACAGGACGTAAATGTTAATTTTACTGCTATATGTCTTGTTCATTTAACAAGAAATTTGTTTCATTTTAAAGATGCTAGGTCTGTATCTTTATACCCTTAAAATCGGTCATAAATCTTGCAATGTCTTAAGTATACTAAATAAATTAAAATTGTAAAAGGAATTGCAAACTTTTGTAACAAATAATGAGTTTTTGACAAAAAAGTAAAAACACAACAATAACAAAACAAAAAATCAAACATAAAAATCCTTGCCGGAGCTGGGGATTGAACCCGGGAACTCTTGCACCGAAAGCGGATGCGTTACCACTGCACCACCGAGTCATCTGAGAGTATCGATTGTAGTTAAGCTATTTAACTTTTTCGGCGCAATGGGTCGAAACGTAAATAAACAAAGACACATTTGCGGGCCAGACATTTTCAACAAATACATTTTTTCTGTATTATTTTTACATGCATGAATAACTATATTTGGCAGTTTCTCATATTTACGGGAGTAGGTTTCGTTGCTTAAATATGGTTAAAATGTTAGATGTAAACAATATTGACCTAAAAGATACAGACGTAGCATCTTTAAATAACTATAATGTTGGCAGTGATTACCTAAAGCGGTTGGAAAAGGGTAAATAACTACAAAGAGTCAATGCCTGCTTAGATATATTTATATCCAAATTGTCCTTTAACAACATGTCTTTTGCGTTACTCTTAAACGGGTGCGTCAGCCTGGCCAGTATAATATTTAGTATTATTAGTATCATCATCATCATCATCATCATCATCATCGTCATCGTCATCATCATTGTCATCATCATCATCATTGTCGTCATCATCATCATCATCATCATCATCATCATCATCATCATCATTATTATTATTATTATTATTATTATTATTATTATTATTATTATTATTAATGGGGTAAACATATTTTCGTCTGTAAATAATACCTCCAAGAGCATAGGTAACCGTGTCTCCGCTTGCTGCATCCTTTACTGCCCAGGTTCCCACGGCCGAAGCTGCAGCATACAATAAACAAACGTCTGTATTTAACCGATGCAGAAACACAAGAAAAACAGTTTTAAGGATTATTATTGAAACAATTGTTAGTTGTTGACCTTAGGTGGACTAACCGCCGACATTTATACTGGCTGTTAATGAAAACAACGTAAAATCAAGCAAACAAGCCGGCCATCTTTGAAAACTAAAATATGTGGTCTTACATGCAGCGGCTCCTGCTACAGCACAGCCGGTCAATGTTGCTGCCGAGAATTCTAGTTTGTTTTTGATAGTTAAAGTCACAGTGGCTGTTCCTTTTGCATCGCCGTCATCAGTTGCACTAGAAAATAAATATATAATACTATTTATAACATTCAGATACTCTATATATGTTGAGTGTAAAAATGTTTATATAATTACAAATACCGAGGCGCATCATTTGTTTCTAATGTTAACTTCGTGCATATTTTTAAAGCTACATAGAGTTTTAGAATAGTGTTTAATACATAAAAATATGTTAATCCTAAAAGTGTGTCAAGGCATGATTATGTAGAACGTATTTTAAATATTTTAAATTTCAAAATGTGTTACCTCACAACAAAAATGTACTTGGTGGCCGTCTCGTAGTCGAGGGATTTTCCAGTGGCCACGTTAATTGCCCCAGTTGTACCCAACACACCCACCGAGTCAGTGCTTGATACAAGGTTGTAGGTTGATATAGACGCACCACTTGATGGCGTTGCAGTTGCTTGAAATAGAAGAGCTCCTTCAGCCTTAGAGCCTTCAACCACTGCCGTCGCTATCTCTACATTCCCACTTGCCCCAGTGATAGCTGGTGTCGGCGAAGACCAACCATCGATTGCAGCATCTGTAAATAATTTGTCGATTACAAGCATTATTCTTAAAGCTGATCGATGCTTATAACAATCATAAAAGCACGACAGTTTATCGAAAAGAAATAATATTAATACATAGAATGAATGTTTTGTGACATGACAATTTAAAACGATTGCAATAAAATACACATGGTATAATATGACAAAATCCACTTTTTCAACTAGTTGAATTGGATTTTAATCTGTTACCGCTGGATCTTATGCAAGATCGAAGGTTGGGCTTAAAAGGGGAATTTACTCCGCTTGGATATATCTCGTATGTTGAATTATATTCAAATAAGATATTTAAATAATTCAATTATTTGTTATTTATATATGATTACGTGCATGTACAAAAAAGACATTGTTTAAAGGAGACGATGGATGTCAAATTAATTAATGATATGTAAAACAAAAATTTAGCGAATTGATAAGACATGTTCTCATTAAAGGGGATATGTCGGACTATGTCACTTATTACAATTATGTAGAAAACACAAAAGTAAGTGTATCGATTAAAGAAACTAATGCCAACAAATGCACATTAAGCGAGATATTTCTAACTGAAATATTAAAATCATTCTCAGTGTTTTAATAGGGGCAGGTAATCCAGAATTACTCAGTGCAATTTGCCTGTTGAGTGCAACAATTCAAATTTAGTCTCCGACCAATCGAAACTTCGAGACTAGTTTAATCACGAATTGAGTCAGCGTTGTAGGTAAACAATAACCGAGATTTATGGGCAATCAACAATTTATTCGGTACATATCATGAATACATTTTTGGCGTATTTTGCAATATATTGCTGTATTATGTTATTATTTTATACTGTGTGACGATTAATTACTACTTTATATTAAAAGATTTAATAAATAGCCGATAAATAGCTGATAAAAAGATCGGACAGATCCCCTTTAACATGCGAAAAAGGTAAAGTCCTAAGGAAGCATAGTTTGCATGAGGAAAAATAATTAATTGAAGTTGTTCATGAATGGAAATAAAATATGCCACTCCATTGACAAATCGCAAACCCGTCGCATAGAACACTGTGTGACGGGGTGTTCAAAAATGAATCAAGAGTTTTTGGGCCTGAGAATACTATTTCATACACTACTAACTACATTAGTATACATTATTATTAATTAAGAATTCACTCTTTAGGGATGAACCAATCACAAATCAATTATGTTTAGATTTTAGGTGTAAAATTACAGCAATTAGTTTACATATTTGTTGTGTGTTTCAATAATGTTGAATTAGTTTAAAACACGTCAAGTCAAATTGACACAAGATGCCAACAAAGAAACAATGACAACCGTTAATAATATTCGGCGGAACCTGGTATCAAACACGAGTTGTCGCGGCCAAAACAAAACCATTCCACTGCGCTATCGGGCTTTTATTGAGGAATTGTGTGCCAGTATATTTAATCTACTTAATCAATATTAATTTGCGATTCAGCAGTTCAGGTTAATGTTAAATGTTTTTTACGGATAGAGTAAGACAATGTACGTGAAAAAAGGACATCAATTATTTATTCAACACACGTGAAACTAACAAAACCATCACTGGCATTAGTGTGATCGAATGTGATCGACAAATCTACTCATTTTTAAATTTCAACAAAGAAATTATTTGGCAAAAACAGCGTGTTTATGAAATTCTGTGATCCACAGGCATCTTAACCTTTTCTGTAGAGCACAAGATAAATGCAAATAAAAATATCGTACGCAGTAACAGTTTGATGTGGTAGCGTCAAAATATAGTCTCCCAACTAAAAATTTATTATTTATTCTGCAGTTATATGTTACCATCATTCCTCGATCTATGAATATATGTGAGTGTATGTCGTTTTAACAGTTATATTTGTTTGCTTGTATGCACGATATACGAGATGGATGTCTTTTATATTTTTTCGATGCTAACGATTATTTTCAGTTTTGTTTCATGGCAAATGCATGATTACCGTAATATTATTTTTTCTAATTTATTTGCTATTTTTTGTGTCACTTAAAGGCCATTTGAATTTAAGACACATTTTGTATTTGTACATCATATGCCTAAATGTAACCTTCGTTATTATTATTTAATTATTATCATTATTATTATTATTATTATTATTATTATTATTATTATTATTATAATTATTATTATTATTATTATTATTATTATTCCCATATTGCTCCAAGTATAATTTGCGATGGAATAAGACATACATTTTGAATATACATAACATAAATATAATTAAATTAAAATATACATATGTAGCTTACCTGTGCGTTCAAGGTAGCACATCAACAACACTGCGCACGCAGTTAGCGCAAACATTTTCATATTCAATTTGACGTCTGTCCCTCTTATATGTCCCTAGTGCCTATGTTTTGTAAGACTGTCTTCCGATGTTTGATACCTGCCTCGCTCAGGATTCATTTATATAGAACAACGTCATCACCGCAAAGGTTTCTACAACAAATACAACACACCTTATCTATGCGGAGACATGGTCTAGGACATTCGATGACGAACTTATATTTTACAAGTAGCTCGAATGTTGGTTAATATTTTGTTTGCAATACGGCGGCATAATTCATTAAACTGAATATTAGTGAACAATCTTATCACTTCAATGCACTGTACTTGATAATTTAAGACACATCATTACATGTGAACTTGTAAGACTTTCTCCCCACGTAAACACATATTTTCCAACGACTTTCAATTTGTGTATGCCATGTCATTTAACATTAAACATCATATTAATGTTATAATGCTTATTGGTGTTTACAATGTACTTGTTGTGCATATATTTTGCAAAAGCTAACAAATATTATCCTAAAAGACTCATTTGATATGGATAAGTTGTACGTTTAGGGCTACATAAATTGATACACATTGGAATAGTACATTATAAATACATCAGTGTAGTTGCGGGGAACTCGAGCACATTGGTCACAATACATGTATATGTCATTTTGCTCTTACTATTATTGTTAATACTTGTTTCAGTTTTTGGTTCTTTGAAATCGGTACATACCATTCACAGAAAAATATACATTCAAACTAGTACATTGTTCATACCTAAGGGTTTACAATAAAAATAGAATTCGACGTCACGGTTTTTATTCTGGACAATTCTTGAATACTTGTCATTATATCGGGTTATAGTATTGCACTTTATTACACACGTTTTCGTTACTTATGTTTGGACTAAACTCTATAAAGGTCAGCCTTTGCATTACGGGATTTAAGTAAGATGTTTGTCTCCTCAAATTATTTCCCGAGTGGAATTTTAAACATAGTCATTCAATCTCAGATTTAAAACTGTAATTCATTACTTTAAGTGCAATGATGCAAAAAGTATTCATTCTGAATTGAGAAATACTTAATATGCTTCAAAGTGGATGCATTAACAAACTTAATGCGAGTTAAATAATTGTAAACTTATTTGTTTATCACTCTTGACAATGTCCTGAAAACGTGCTGAACTTCAATATACAATCTCACATACGTTACGAATTGCTTACAATGTGATGCATTAAACTGCAAAACAAACATTTTGAGTGGGTGGTTTCAAAACAGATTAACACATCTAGATACCAGCTGCATACAATAAAAACCATTCGGGGTAATTTAAGTATGTTAACTTTTTGTTAAATAATGTAAACATCCGTTTCTCATCAATATTAATATCGGATTCCATACACATCTTAGTTTAACAAGTCGGCAAATATAAAAACGCTGACAATCAGTAAAATTGGTGCAGATATTTTTGTATAAATATTCAATTTAAAATAAAAGCATACTGATAAATAACATTTATTTTTGTATTGCGATCTTTAAAGATGCGAGATATGTATCTTGATACCCTAATAATTGGTCAAACAGTATCTTAGGTGTAATTATTTTTTAAATGAATAAACATTGCATAGAAAATTGCAAACTTTTATGACAAATATTGAGTTTTAGACAAAAAAAACACAAAAACATCAAAACCGAAACAGCAAACAAAAAATTCCTTACCAGAGCCGGGAATCGAAACCGGAATATCTCGCACCCCAGTCGGATGCGTTACGTCTTGACAATACATATATGTAATGACAGTCAACTGAACATATCAATAGAAGTCATTTAACTGTTTCAGTGTAATGGGTGGAAACATAAATAAACAGAGCCAAATTTGCGGGCCACACTTTTTCATTATAGTCGTGTTTTCTGTGATATTTTTAAATGCACATATAACTATATTTGGAAGTTTCTCATATTTATTTCCCTGAGTATGACTAAATGCTTAAATATAGTTAAAATGTAAGATGTAAACAATTCTGGTTAAAAGCTACAGGCATAGCATCTTGAACAAGGTGTGTACGACTTTTAACTCATGTTCAAATAAATTATTTAGTTCTTAACGCTCTTGAGCTTCACCAAACTAATCAATCACTTTGAAAAATGACGGTTGTACGTTGTCCTGTTAACTTTATATACTTACCATTTATTTTACGTTGTTTTAACGTCGTCAGTGGTGCTAAGATTATTGGTGTGTGTTGACCATGATAATAACAACTATTTGGTCTAAAATTACATTACAATCCTCAACTTTTACAGTGTTTGCGAATTAAAATAGACATATCTTCATTAATTAATTTGTTTTGGTAGCGTAACACGTTTAAGGTATGGCAAGTTTTTACGGGTGCAAAACAGTTTATGCTTTCTAAGTTTGTGTTTCGTGTTCTACCTTAGAATAAAAATTGATTTTCTTCATTGCTTTGTTAATATCGTAGTGCCTAATGAGATCGATGAGCAGATATGAGAACATTGATGAACCTGTTTGCTTTTTATATACGTTTAGTGCTTTCTTGTATATTTACTATTTACTTCGATTTACTGTATAACTGAATAAAGACTAAGAGTGTTTTTACTCCAGACGCTGTATTTGCTTCTGGGATAGTGTATGTACTAACAGTTAGTTCTGCAAACTAACAATCGTGTTTTATTCCCAGTCGCACAAAACGAACTTAAAAACATATTCTGTAATTTAAGATTGATGCATTGAATATTTTATTTCTTGTGTAATGTCAATAGAGTTACACTGAGCCCATGAACATATTAAATAACCCCGTTTACATTCAACACATTATCCGTTAAATCCTTAAAGTGACACATGCTACAATCGTTTTGTAAGGCCGCGGTTTGCTTTAATCTACATGTATTACAATTGACAGATATATTGAATCTGCCATCACAACGGAATCATTTGGCATGAACAATGTGCAAATGTAATCTATTTGTAAATGAAAGTGTCATTGATGTAATCCATCTGCGTGTTAAATAATAATGATCGTGTGCCATGTGACATTACACCATTTATTTGGTCATCAGATGATAATGAAATGAAAATAAGCCAATTGTATACTAGATTTCGGAGGTTGCAAATACAATCAGGTTGCAGTTTTATTAAGACAACTCTTTAGAAAGGCCTTTTGCTTTAAACATTTTATTTATCTGATATCAATACTTAAATATGTAAGTTATAAAACCACATACATATTTCTATTAACGACCATGCATAATATGTTTTTATACAAAAAAGATTGTTTGAAACAGTGAATGCTTATAAATAGGAAATTGAATGAGGACGATTGTTGGAAGGTGAAATTAACTAAACTACATATGTCCGCATTCTGCTTTAATAACGGATGTCAATCCTAATACAAAATATATAGCAAAACAACGTCAACGTAGTTTAATTATAATAATAAAAATATAAACGTATCGTACCACTAAAGACATTAATCTTAATTAAACCTTAAAACATCATCGGAATTGAGGAAAACATCCTTATATCATAGAAAATCTATAGGTCATTCGTGCAGAAAAAGCATTATCATAATACTGTAATTAACCATGTGTACAAAATTAATTTGGGATCTGTTTGTCTTAGTTGTGTTATCCCAATTATTAAGATTTGTTTTACTAAGTACTATATTAACAACGATTTCTCAGGTCCAGACACACAGCAGACGTATGTAATTACACAAAGCAACTTTTGTTCTGGTATTTTAAATATTACGTAATTGAACAAGTCTACACGTTTAATTTACTATTGCACATAAAATGATCACCTAAACTATAGATTAATTTAGTTTTAAACCTGAAATTTGTGTAATAATAAATATAATTGCGTAAAAGTGCCCCAAATAGTAAATGACAAAATAAACAACAATGGTGCCACAATAGTTAATTAAGATATTTGTTTAACCCCATTGAAGCGTCATTAGCTTTCATTAAAAGGTCTTTCTTGTAGAAATTGCAATTGGTGAGGCTGTCCCCACTGAGTTGTCTCCACTAAGGTGCCATGTTCAGGAATGTCATTAAGGGCCTTGTGCTTAATTTTGTTATTGAAGCGGCATTCACTTGTTAATTACTGGAACATGTGTTTGTCTTTTACCTGACATCGTATTTTGTATTGATCATTTTACGATCAAACAGGAAACCTATTTTGGCACTTCTTGGTGTCTGCAAGGAGTTTGTATGGATGATTGTCTGTATACATGTATGTAAACACAGCATTGCAGGCTTGTTCAAAATCTAGTGTGTCATTTCAAATGTAATTATTTTGAGTTACATAACATAGAATTTCTTAAAACTTGCACATTTTATAGGTTATGACCTTATCTTTTCACCCATGTATAGTGGCATATCAGAATATTCCTTGGCCTTATAAATAAAAATATGGTGTCAAACTTTGTGGTTGAAATTTAAAAAAAATGAAGGAAATGAATAAAGCATATGGGACCTTTAAGGGCAAACACGACCAAAATCAGTTTTTTCTCAGAAAGTGCTCTAAACATTAATAAAACATAAAACTGGCCTCTATTTGATGAAAAATTCAATGAATGGGCAGGTTCTGACTAAAAATCCACTATTTTTGCCTTTTTTAATGCGCAAGATCAAGCGAAGAACTTTTTCGTATAATCGCCAAGGCGAAAAAGCTAAACCATTATTTAAGAACATTTTTAATTATTCTTTCACAATATTCTTTTGCCCCCCTGCCACAGGCATGTCATGTCAATGACTTGAATGAAAAAAATATCTTCCTAATTTATATAAACATTTATTTATGAGTGGAATCCTTTTCGCGTCAAAATGAGCCTTTTTCGCCTTTTTTGCCCAAGCCGGTGACTTTAAAATTCTTTATAATTTTCTGTAATATCAATATCAAGCATGTCAAATTCTACATTTATTTTGCTCTAGTATCCCTTTATTCAAAGGATAAAAAATAAGAATGCTGATAAGCCAAACCTGTTTCTGAATCTCTTGTTGGGCGATCGTGTCGAAAGAATTTCTATCGAGTTGTTACCCTTGTTATTATATACTGTATATATATATATAGAAAGAGAAACACCCAGTCCCGGGAAATATTAATGTGAAAAATCGCAATGAAAAGTTAGCCACCGCTGTGGGGAATTGAACCCGCACCCTCTCGATTGCCGGTCGAGCGTGCTGACCACT
>Ga0224511_10001379_pt1 | contig 14525 bp, 13 predicted proteins | sample SF_May12_sed_USG_2_FD_169988 | JGI IMG/M metagenome (GOLD analysis project Ga0224511, IMG submission 169988) | Sediment microbial communities from San Francisco Bay, California, United States - SF_May12_sed_USGS_8_1 | ecosystem: Environmental > Aquatic > Marine > Sediment | place: USA...
GTGGGCCTATATTATATGGGATAATCCATGGTGTTTCTCTCTTTTTTCTGCAGGTATCTGTATGGGCAACCAGATAACTGGTCTAGCAGCTGGTGCTAAGTCGTATAAACTGCCCATGGGTAATAGAGGTCATAACCAGCCCGTGGTTAACCTGCTCAGCAATCAGGCTTATATCACCTCTCAGAATCATGGATATGCTATCGGTAAGACTCCCAAACCTGCATGCGCATGCTCAAACTGTCCTCATCGTCATAATTGTCGGCTATCTGTGTTCTATTGCTGGACAAAGGCCTCCCTCCCGATCAACCACACTGTTCCGTTGCCGTCTGCCTCTATTTTTACCATCTGGAATCCTCAAAAACAAATTTTGTGGTATTATTTATTATTATTTATTATTTATGTTAAAGCTCCTTGACTTGAACAGAACTTTTATTCCGCGAAATCTAGCTAAAGGTTGGACAAACTGCAGAAATGTTTATGATTTAAACTTTAATCGTGAATTAATCAATAACTTTCCCCTATGATTTTATAAACTATCTAATTCACCACGCATATTTGAGCCATTGATAGAGCATTCTGAAGGTATGGGTTTGCCCGTATTTAAAGTCTGAGTGAACTAAAAACCATGGTCTCATAATGCACCCTTGATCTCATTTCTTGGAAGATCTTGTTCAAAACCTGCTGCCTCAAATGCCTGATAAGGTATGACACCATACGCTGGTGGGCGGAGCTTAGCGTTTCCCGTCGGTTTCCTCCCTATCTAAACACGGATCCGGTAGTCAAGCAGCTGACTCACTATAAAGGCTTATATGACCTAAACAGAAAGTGAAGTTGTTTTTGCTATTTTAGCAATTTGTTCAAAATTTCACTCAATGTACAATGAATTTATTATATAAGCCATCCTTTGTGAATTTTTGATGACAATAGAAAATATGAAAAGATAATTTGAAGTCAGCATGGGCGCGGATTGATCTCGCTTAGCAAGGCACTGGGTATACCGATCGTTCGCCGTTAGCAAGGACTATTGCGTACAAACTGCGATTGATTTATATGACCAATAAACTGACCAACAGATTATCACAGGAATCTCATCGCCCTAGCGATCAGGCATCATGAATGCCTGCCCGCAATGGGGTAGAAAAACCATCACTAGTTTACTAAGTCAACAACTTTTTGGCTGGAGAGTACAAAGAGCTTGACTCCCGCCGCCGTGTTTTTAACCACTGTCTCAGGTGAATCCGACGCGACCTGTTATACACATTTTTATCAAATCTTGTAGATGACCAGACTTTACCTGAAGGCTTCCAACCGCTGTTCCAGAACTGTAATGATAAGACTAACGAAGGCATCTACCACACCACTCGTCCTATCGTTACTGCACAGTTCCACCCTGAAGCCAACGGCGGACCCACAGATACCATGGTAAGTGGGGAAACCATGGCCAGACTAGAGTTGTCCTCTCACTCAGGTTAATGTGTGAAGGTGGGCAACTCCAAATAAACCGAAAAAAATTAGTGAGCCATCTAATCCATTCTACACATTACTTGTCTCTTTGTAGTTCCTGTTCGATATGTTCACCAATATGATGTCCAATCCTAATGGTTCTCTCGTGTTAAACACACCCACAAAGCCTCTTCCCCCACCGCGACTCACCGACCTCAAGAAGGTTCTCGTATTGGGCAGTGGCGGTCTCTCCATTGGTCAGGCTGGAGAGTTCGACTACTCCGGCTCCCAGGCTGTCAAGGCACTGAAGGTTAGTTTAGTGAGCAATTGGCCGAACAAGCTTTTGTTGCTCAGTGGGTTAGAGCCACAAGCTCTGTTTGCGCTATGTACGCACCAAAAGGGATTACCAACAAATCTAGGGAGGCACTGTGGTGAAGTGGGTAAGGTGAAGGCAGTGAGATCAGATCATTGGTTTCATATTTTGTGTGCATGTTGAGCAATGTATGCCTCTACCACTAAAAGAAGCCATTCTTCCTGCAACTGGGGATAGCTCAGTGGTGAAAGCACTGGGTTATCCCGTTGCGAGCATGAGCTTCTCAGAATTATCCTAGCTCCTACAGCTCCAACAAACCACGGGCTTAGTAGGTCAAGGAGGGCCAAGTGCCTGAGTAGAATTTTTTTTAAACCTGATCTTTTGCATTGAGGTCAGGATTCCATACTGGTGGTTGCATTGCTATTTAGCGACCAGGTCCATCTCTGTCTGCCTTCTCAAAAGTGTACGCACATTGACTGAAAATTACAGGAGGAGGGCCTGAAAACTGTCTTGATGAATCCCAACATCGCGTCAGTACAGACCAACGCCGTCGGAGACAAGCAAGCGGACACGGTCTACTTCCTTCCTGTCACCGCCCACTTCGTAGAGGAAGTGATTGAGAGAGAGAAACCAGACGCCATAGTGCTGTCCATGGGAGGCCAGACTGGCCTAAACGTTGGTAAGAATTCAGATGTCTATAAAAATATGATTGCCAATAAGAGTTCTACAACACGCTAGTGCTCTGCAAAACTAGGATAACAGGATAGCTCAATGGTTAGAGAACATGACTCGAGATCACTAATCTTGTTTTGACCGATGTCTTGCTCTTGGATCAAAATCCTCCCTGGTGCGCTAGTGAGACAACTCTCCCTACTTTAAACCGATTCAGACACAAGCAAAACTTCCTCATGAAGTGCCCAGTCCTCCTTGGGCCCGAAGGATAAACATTATATTTTTGTCTGTTGCAGGTGTTGAGCTGTACCAGAAAGGTATTCTAAAGAAGCATAATGTTAGAGTGCTGGGTACACCTGTGGAGTCTATTATGGCCACCGAAGATCGTGATATCTTTGCCAACAAGCTCAAGGAGATCAACGAGAAATTGGCGCCAAGTATTGCCGTGGAAAATGTAAGCCCTTACTTCACCCCAATGAGATGTTACGTTTTAACCCTCCCCAGGCTAAAACTTTGTTGAATCGTATAGTCATAATAAACTACCGACGCCGGGCCTTTAGAGGGACCTGCACATGCAGTTGGTGGTGTTCAGGCAGAAAAGAACCCATTACACATGCAGAGGTCAGTTGTCAGAGGTCAGAGGTCAGTTAAGTATTGCTTCAACTTTCTAACGAGGGTGTCACACAACTCAAACAGCTCAATGAGACTGTTTGGGAATCAGCCTTGTACTGTGGACTGATTGCCAACCCACATACTCATATCAGTGCGTACCTCTGGCCCGATGCCCAACTATCACTAAACCTTTTATTACCTATTTTTTATACAGGTCCAATGGTAAGCGAGCATGCTGTGCAGTGTAGTGCTGCGGTCTGTAGCTATAGTCGGAAAAGTTGAAAACAACCCGTGACTTTTTGGCTGCTGCTGGCCAAACCAATGAGTTCCTACAGTTCAAAATGGATTCACTTTATTTGCCAATGTTTCTGCATTGTGGTTCTTTTAGTATCGGACTCTGTAGACCACTACCACCTGCCACAAACTCAGTGTTCCTGACCTGGAGATAGGCATTTGCAATGTAAACTTTTCAGTCTAGCGGCAGAATGGCAGACTTGGTATCTCTCCGGGGCTTTAAGGTTATGAACAAAGAAACCCATGGCTTGTTAAACCCGTGAAAGCATTAAGTAAGCAGCAGGCATTTAGGCATAGATTTGCATGATTGTCAGTTAGAAGCCCTGCTGAAAGGGGCTGTACGAGTAGTCTGTTGAGTGAAAAGTGCCAAGTCCATATCTCTGGGTTGATGCCACGGAGTTTGGCATATAGAAGTGGTGGTGTACATTACCCATGGTGAAAAAACCACGGTACAAGAATATTGGCAAACTTTGAGCTGCAAAAACTAGTTGGTTTGGCCACCAGCAACAACAAAAAGCCACGGCTGTTTACAATTTTCCTTGACTCTAGTACTCCGTGATTTCGCGTAGTGTAGATTCATTGCGCCGTGCATATGTTGGCTAGTCGCTTGTCCCTACTACCATTCACTGCTCTGCTGTTTTCAAATGGCGTGACTGAGGATAAAGGATGATCCTATGGGGTTGTAGAGTACAGCAGGAGTGCAAGTTGTAGCACACAACCTGTCTACCTAAAGGGTGGCTAGACTCAAAAAGCACACGCACAAGGCGTAGTGCCCCAAGATGGTCTGCTGTAGCATGATGAAATCGGTGGTTTCTTTTTCTACACCCGCATGCTAGCTTTGCCTGCGGCTCATTGTTCCCCTGTGATATAAACCGTTTCCGCTGAAGCGATGGCTTAGTGGACAGCGTACTCGACCTTGTATCTAGGGACTCTGGTTCGATTTTCGGCTCACACAAGAACTTCTTTCGCACCACCCTCATCAGTTTCAAAAAGTTAAATGAAGGTCTGCCTAGTAAGTTATCTTCTCTATGGGGCGCACGGGTGTAAGCAGAAAATCTCCTAAATGACTCGGTAGACCCAATTTCTGCTACACACCTTGCTGCTGTTCTGTCACGGAGACATGAACTTACCTTCACGGAGTGTTACCGCTGTTACCGCTGATTGGTTTTCATGGTTTTACCTTTGTCTTTAGACACCTGATGCTGTGAAGGCGGCCGCTACGATCAATTACCCAGTTATGGTGAGGGCTGCGTACTGCCTCGGCGGGCTCGGCTCGGGACTCTGCAACAATGAGAAGGAGTTAGTGAGCCTCTGTGATAAGGTGAATTTTGTGTCACTAAGTCAGTCACATGTGTAACTGAGTCAGCCACATGTGACTGGACACTACCTAACCACATTGCACCCTGTCACACATCGATTGGGGTCATGTGACTCAAGCCAGTGTCATTTATAGCTGGTTTCAAATGGGGGTTTTCAGTCAATCTTAGGCAGACGCACTAAACATTGCCACTATAGCGTGTTAAATGGGGCTCTACTGGAAAAAGATAGTTAGAGCAGTTTGCCTGGGTACCTAAATGTACCTACTAGTCCAAGTTAGATCACATCACTGGGTCTTGTGACTGAGTCTATGCGATGATACTAGGGTTGGTCATACCACGGGTGTGTGCTGTGCAACTAAGGGAATCAAGCCTCAATGATATGGTCGGTCTGCCTTCTCGGGTCGTCAGCTGGTTGGCTTTTTACGTTATGGGTAAATATGTGCTGGCGGCGTTGCTTCTTTCGAAGGGGTGATCTCATGCCTGAATGTTCCGTTGCCCGCCTACCGTTCGTTGCGGAGGTAGTTGCTCGCGATGGGCGATGCTCGCATGACTGGTAATATGTGGTGATATCAGTGTCACATTAGCATTCAACACAAACGAAAGGGTTTAGCTCAACGGGCGGCGACTGAAGAATAATGTACAATAACAAAAACCTTACAATTTTAATACCGCTTACAAATCTTGTGTCAGGATACTCTGTTCAGATGTTCTCTGTCAGCACATATATTCCTCCCCATCTGAATTATTTCCATGGGCTGCTTGCAGGCATTTGCAATGACCACCCAGGTGTTGGTTGAGAAATCCCTAGAAGGCTGGAAAGAGGTGGAGTATGAGGTGGTGAGGGACTGTGCTGATAACTGCGTTACTGTCTGTAACATGGAAAACTTTGATGCCCTCGGAGTACATACTGGTTAGTTCTGGGTACAGATTTCTCTGCCTTTTCCTGCTATGCAGAGACTTAGTGAGTTGAAGCAGTAGTTTTCGCCTAGAATGTACGGGCTCAGTTTCGGTTTGTGTCCGACTGATGATAGAACTTGACACTCACGCTGAATCAAAGGAGACAACCTTAGCCACATTCAAGGGAAGCTTTTCACCCTGGCTTTTGAGGGGGCCGTGTATACCGCAGCTTACTGGCACCCACTGAGGCTGCATTCCAAGTGTATTAAATTGACATTTTTGGTTAGGCATCCTATCCAGCTTCGATTTTACATTGACTCTTACAGGAGACTCAATTGTCGTGGCTCCCAGTCAGACCCTATCCAATGAGGAGTACCACATGCTGCGAGAGACGGCCATTAAGGTCGTACGTCACTTCGGCATTGTGGGCGAGTGTAATATTCAGTATGCGCTGGACCCCGTCTCGCTGGACTATTGTATCATTGAGATTAATGCTAGGCTTAGCAGAAGCTCCGCTCTCGCCTCTAAGGCAACTGGGTAAGTCTACTATAGTGTCAAACTGCGGTTCTGTATAGCCAATCACTTTATAATCACTGGGATGGTATGTAATAACTACTCATCGGTTGGTAATTAATTGATAGTTTGCTAATGGGAAGATACCGGGAACAGTGTGGCAGAACTAATCGGATATTGGGATAGCTAAGCGGATAGAATACCGGCTCAATATCATTAGACCTTGTGTCAAGGTCATGTCGGGTTCCCATTGAGAGTGTGAGCTCCCCCAGCAAGCCTCCAGCTTAGGAGTCCATAAAATAGGATAGCCTAGTCCAGTAAAAAAATCTAATGCTAACTAATGGAACAAATACTGGTAATGTAGGGAGTAAGGTGGAAGTGAAAGAGAGGCGGAACTTAACTACATGCGATGCCATCTTTCAAATTTTTGTATCTTCATAGATATCCGCTGGCGTTTATCGCCGCTAAACTCGGTTTGAACATTCAGCTGCCAGATATTACCAACATGACGACAGAGAAAACAACGGCTTGCTTCGAGCCGAGTCTTGACTACATTGTCACCAAGATACCACGATGGGATCTCGATCGCTTCCAGCATACCCCAAAGGAGATAGGCAGCGCCATGAAGAGTGTTGGTGAGGTAATATTCTTTTCTATCTTTCCTTATTCAGAACATGTACCTAATTCATCCCCAGCAGGTTAGTCCAATACCCAATCGGTATTGAACTAACCTATCTGCTGTGAGGAAAAATGTTTGTTCCCACACCGGGAATCCTAACCACTAGACCATATGGGAGCCGGTGCGCAGTACAACCTCAATTCAAAGGAAGTTTTTACATGAAAGCCACTGAATTAAATACCGGTTCAAGAAGCTGGAAATGTTCTATCAATTACAGCCTCTCTGAATATATTAGTCTAAAAATAAGTTGAAACTAGGCTGTTATATTTTAATAATTATATGATTTTGATAATTAATAATTGTCTGTATCTTTAGGTGATGGCCATAGGTCGCAGTTTTGAGGAAAGTTTACAGAAGGCGTTGAGAATGACTCATCCATCAATCCCAGGATTCACTCAGAAGCTGCCGGCTGGCAAATCATACCCCGCTGACTATGATTTGGATAGGGCCTTGAGAGTGCCTTCGAACACTAGGATACACGCCATCTGCAAGGTAATGGATGGTTTCTAAGCTGGGTACAAATTTGCGCTGCGTCACGGTACTGGCTGACGCTGAGGCTTACCTCCATAAAGTGGATAGGGTAAGCCTCGGCGTCAGTCATTCATTCCGACTATACTAAACAATGAAGTAGCTCCCTGGGAAGGGCTGGCATAGGAGAAATTTACTCTGTACATTGCGGTACAGGTCTAACTCTGACTCAGTACCCGCCTAATACACCTCTTAGAAGCTACTCTGTGGCACATCTATTAGTACGATTTGGTGACACCTAAATAACCCAGGCTGAGTGACAGTGTGTGAATTGAAGATTTATCTTTTACTGAAAGCATTTTGTTCGTCCTTAAATTTCGGAAATCCGGTGTATTAATCAAAACCTTTCTTGTGTCAGGTTTGACAAATAAATGATTTCTGTCGGCGCAATATAAAAACAGTCAATTATGCGGTATCAGGGAAAAGAAAAGGACAAACGGCTATGTGACCACAGCTCGGTTTTAGTCATTTTTAGGTTTTTGACTTTGCGCGGTTGAGGTAGGGAAGTCCGTGAAGGTTGTGAAGCTGTGTTAGCACTTAACTCCTTAGAACGGATGGCCATCAAATGTATTGAAGATTAAGTGAAACAGTGAAATTGATACTGTAGGCTTTAAATGAGGGATACACTGTGGAGGATATTCACAAGCTGACCAACATAGATGAGTGGTATCTACACAAGCTCAACTATATCGTCGGCCAAAGTCAGGAACTACAGAATATTAAAGGGTAAGTCACTGATTTACACTTTTCCGTGTATGGGTTCAAGGTGCCAAGTCCTATATAACGGCCAACTTTGCAAGGAATTACATTAAACCTTTGGGTTGACGGCGTTAAATGCCCACGGCGTCATCTTGTTTTACATGAATCGCATCACTCAGCCCAACGGCTCGTTTTCAAGGCGGTCCTTGGTTTATTTCATTGAGTTGGCACTCATTTGAGTAGGAGGTGAGCCTTATTTATTTCCTGAATCCTATGAAGGAGAAAGCACAAAGTGAGGTACTAACTTGAGATCAAACCCAGGGCACCTGGTCCATAGCCGAATGCACCTCCCACCATGTCACGGTTTCTCCCCTAGGTGAGCATACAGTGAGAGTCATTTACTTCAAATTCAATCTCCTTTAATTTCACTTAAATGTAATTTTTAAACATGGTTTTTTTTTTGTCGCAGGGGCAAAGTGGATTACGACTTGTTGGACATAGTGAAGCGTTCTGGTTTCTCCGATAAGCAGATTGCTGAGCTCACAGGCTCTACTGAGTCTGAAGTTCGCACTGATCGTATCAGTAAGGGACTGCTGCCATGGGTGAAACAGATAGACACAATGGCTGCAGAGTATCCCGCTATGACTAACTACCTTTACTGTACATATAACGGCTCGGTGAGTGAGCAATTACCCGACTACCCGAAATCAGGTGTGCCCAACCTGTTTCCAGAGTATGGGGGAGGCACCATTTTGAGCCAGAAGACCATGCTTCCAAACTCTGCTTGGATTATAACTTATGTATAGCAGGAAAAAAATGTTTCCGTTCAACAGGAAAAGGTAAGCAGACATCTGCGGCAAAGCTAAAACTATGTTAGTTTCCAGCAGAAAGATAATTGCTAATCCTGAGTTAATCGGCTGTCCATGTCTGGAGATAGTGATAGAGTAAATTCTTGATCGCGCTGAAAGCTGCCGATTTTGAGTCAGTCAGACGTATGCGGCCACCAAGCTACAGGCTTGGCACACCCAAATCAATGGCACCAATAACAGCTCAGTGAGTGACCGATTGCCCATACTAAAATTCATATAATGACCGATTGCTGTTCTAACCCAGCATGGTGCAGTTAATAACCTACTCCACTGCCTTTATTGACTGAAGGACTTACAGTATCGATGGGTTAATGGGTCAATGGGTTTCCACGATCTATGTTCAGCGAGAAGTGCACCAACATTGAAGCCAGCATACAGTAGGTTTTGAATTTGATAATATCTTTTGAGTTGCAACATTGCCATTTTAAGCTACAAAAGTCTTTGCACAAAACTGTGAACATGCAGTTTCATTCAAATTGCAAGCAAATACATGTTCAGGCTGGGCATTTTCAACCTAACGGTTTTAACGCCTGCCTTTCCTTTGCAGGAGCATGATGTTCAGTTCAATGATAAGGGAACCATGGTGTTGGGTTGTGGTCCCTACCATATCGGAAGCAGTGTGGAGTTTGACTGGTGTGCAGTCTCCGCTATCCGGTCGCTTCGTGAGCTAGGCAAGAAAACGGTAGGTTCCATCCCGAGACGAGCCTATATCTCTTCCTGCTGCTCTGCATGGTAGAAATAACAATTGTCACAGTGGTCTAGTTGGAATAATGGGAAACCTCAGTGATAGGGAGCTGGGCTCTCACCTGTGAGAACCTGGGCTCATGGTGAACTATCGTTGTAAGTGCACATAACCTAGCTCCTACCCCTCCAATAAGCCCCAGGCTTAGGAGGTCCCTTAAGTAAGATGGACAGGTGCCTGCGTAGAAAAAGAGGGTCGTATCAGTGACCGGCTCAGTTTTTGCCGGACACCACCCATACTAATGCCTCCTCTAATGCAGATTGTAGTCAACCACAACCCGGAGACAGTGAGCACTGACTTCGACGAATGTGACAGACTTTACTTTGATGAGCTAAGTCTGGAGAGAGTTCTCGATATCTATCAACTTGAGGTGAGTGAAGTCACCGCAACCGATTCTCAGTCTTCCCACACTCACTTTCAGGCACTTTGCTCGTATTAGTATCTTCCAATCACCTAAAGGCAAGCTTCTTTTTTCTTCACATTGTTTCTCGTTTTATTACATTATAATAGGCTAGCTCAATGAATATTCTCCTTGTCTTTTCATAGTAAGCACCATTAACACTTATTTTTACCCCTTAAGAATAAACTCTATCGAATTATGTCATATCATATCATAAATCAGTCCAATCGGATTGCACCATATGATATGGTAGGGTGAATAACATGGCCGTTTTGTTACATGGTGAAGCTTACTCTTAGACACTGTGGTTGTTTTACAGGACAGCTCTGGTGTAATGATCTCATTCGGTGGTCAAATACCAAATAACCTCGCTCTTCCTCTCTACAAGAACGGAGTGAACATCCTCGGCACAAGTCCACTTGATATTGATGCAGCCGAGAGTCGATCACGATTCTCTGCCATCTTGGATGACATCCGTATCTCCCAGGCTCCCTGGCGATCGCTCACATCTCTGGTGAGAATGGCACAAGAATTCTGGCTCAATTCTTCTCCTGAATGATTATTGGGGCGTCGTCATCAAAAGTTGGATAGTGACAGGAGTGTTTCTCTCGAGATCTTGGATTCATGCCTTGGTCCTGTCAGGCTCCATAAATATTGTGAATATGAGGGCCGCACAGAGCTGATGGTGTCTATTGCTTCAAGGCACCCCTCCGGCTTCGGAGGCCCGCTAAATAAGTTGGCCAAGTCCTCCACGTAGCAGAATACTGAACAGCAACCCAACTTGCGCTAGCTTATCAATATCAGTATATTGTTTTAAACCACTTTTTTTTGCTTTTTAGGATGATGCGCTGGATTTCGCAGCCAGTGTAGGCTACCCATGTCTGCTTCGACCTTCATTTGTGCTGAGTGGCTCTGCTATGAATGTGGCATACACTCCCGGAGAAATGAAATCCTTCCTGAGGCAAGCCACAGACCTCTCACCGGAGCACCCAGTAGTCATCACCAAGTTCATCGAGGGGGCCAGAGAGGTTTGTTTCTTTTATCTATATTTCCATCTGTCATCTCCAAAATAACAAAATCTCAAATGGCACTGAGTCAGTGAATTAACTCGTACCGTGGAGGAGTGCAAATTGGCCCTGGGCAAATCCAAATGCAGCATAAACTTCCCCCATTTTCAGTTGTAATCACCCCATACTGAGTATTCAGGAGATACACCGTTGCATTGCATTTCAGATAAAGTGATGTTTTGCAACCGTTAAATCACAATCAATGAAGACGAATTTATATACAAAATTATGAAATCATTCCGAACGTTTAATGTTATTCTTATAACTCTCTAAGATGATATTTAAAGGCACTGGGCTCATATACTTGTCTGTCATCACCAAAGTACCAAAATCTTCCCAGCTCTGGTTTGTTGGCACTGAATTTTCGAGGTTGATGAATATTGTCATGCAACTTACTGAGATACCCGAATAATGGGACCGATGGTTTATTGAATCAATTTTGAGCATTCATTGAAGACAGTTGCCAGCCCCCATCTTGAACATGTATGGGTTGGTTTCTGCAGGTCGAGATGGATGCTGTCGCTAGGGATGGTATTGTAGTCGCTCACGCTGTCTCAGAGCACGTGGAGAACGCTGGAGTACATAGTGGTGATGCTACCTTGATGATGCCGGCTCAAACTCTCACCAAGCAACAAGTTGATAAAGTAAGTGCTATTACCCAAGTTCTTGACAGGTGGTGATAGAGTTTTGCAGAAATAATTGAAAAAGCTTCAGTCTCGAATCTGTTCCAGTGTCTGCAAAGGATGTATATAATATTTGTAGGCGTAAGCGCAGCCTCAATGTTGCCAGTACCTGTTGGCTGTCAGCCGCCTCCCAACACGGTCATGGGCTCAGGCGCAATCATTACATTTTTAGTCCATGAACCACTTCCTCGCTGCTCTGTCAACACCGAAATATTTACTCGCTGTTCATACTACGCTTAGTTTTATTAACTGTTCAGTGCACGAAGAATGGATACCCTTTCAAATCATGTCAAATTAAAACTGCCCATATAGACATCCGCGTATCTCGACATGCAAGTAGAATATATTGTATCTGAGTGTCTGTGTCTGAGCAATTGGAGCAATTTCTACTGGCGCTGAAAGTCCTGGATTCAAGACGGTTTCTGCGCGGAATTTTTCGAAAACTCTCTGTTCATTCGAAGGGGAATGGGTACACTGCTGGGCAAAGGTGAAGGTGGTGAGGACAAGGAGTGGCACCTCAGTTACACTTTTGCTGGTGCACATTGGCTCTCTAGCAGCCACTTCCTCACTTGACCATCGCCTAAGGACACCCTGCATGAAGAACAGGCATTGTTTATCAGTTCCTCGCTATTTCCAGATTTCGGAAATCACACGAAAAATTGCCAAACGATTCAAGATCAGCGGCCCGCTGAACATGCAGTTCCTCGTCACCAATGATGACATTATGGTGATTGAGTTGAACCTTCGCGCCTCACGATCTTGTCCGTTCGTATCCAAAACCATTGGCACCGACCTTGTCAAAGTCGCGACAAAGGTGATGGTCGACGAGCCCCTGGACCTGTCTAATCTACCTACGCTGGAAACACCACATAATCCCAAGGATTATGTCGGTATCAAGGTATCTGACTTATTATCACTGTTAGTATTCGATCAGCAAGTAGCTCGCTATGGTAGTACTAAGAACTGAAAGACAGTGACCGTATAGTTTGAAGGTCACCTTACTATTGAAATTTTGTTTCATGTTTGATAAACTGACTTGCGACCATGAGGTTGTTTTATGCAGTATAAGTCTTGGGTTTAGTCAATTCAAACTAATGTAATGCCTAACTATCCTTGGATTAAAAGTAGCCCGTCCAAATTAAACATTTTCACTGCGGCATCACTTCTTATTGGTTACCACCCTAGTAGTGTCAGCTGCCCAATATTTGATATTTTTTATGTTGTGCCCTCGCTAGATTTCATACTTGCCAGAATGTTGTCTTTATCTTGCCGCAGTCTCTCCAATGGCTGGTTACTGATCGGATGGCAGCTGACTTGATTTTTATTGTCTCATCTGTAGGCTCCAATGTTCTCATGGCCTAGATTGAGAGACGCCGATCCTCTCCTTAGATGTGAGATGTCCTCAACCGGTGAGGTAAGACAGTGGCTCCTTCTTATAGTGACTAACAGCTCTGGTATTCACTGTTCACCCATGAGTTTAGGTATGCTAGATGTTGCTAGCCAATGCAAGAAATCAAAATGTGCCTGGAGAAAATACTTGAATGTTACCCACGCCTCTGCAAAGAACACTGCCTAGCGGGAGTTGATGGAAGGGGCCGCGACTGGTGGTTGACTATTATTGATATTTAATCATCAGAGTGTGCAATAGTTTTTTTTCCTGCCTGGTAAATTATTATCGGATGATGATGCCCTGGCTGCAAACCAATGGTGTAGAGTATACAGTTTTTAGCTATTAGCTGAGAGAGAACCGAATTTAAACTCCGCTAGCGTAGTTGTCTATAAGTGACAGCGGACCATAGACATAGTTATCATTCATGGAGTTTGATGGAAGAATCACTCTATGCACCAACCAACATAAACTGATCAAGGACTCCATAATAAGAACCATCACATATGGACATGATAACCTATCATCCCATGAGAATTCTGTTATTTTTATACATAGGTGGCTTGTTACGGTCCAGACACCCACACTGCTCTGCTCAAAGCTCTCATTTCTGCTGGGTTCAAGATTCCGCCCAAAGGAGGCGTGGTCATGATTGGTATTCAGCACAGCTTCCAGCCAAAATTCTTACCAACCGCCAAGAAGCTACATGATCTAGGCTATCAGGTGCGTTATATGTGACCACATGCGTATTGTTATCCCATTGTGTCACTGTGTCATTGTACCAGTTGAGTGGGTGATAGCTTTATAGGTTGTGCCTACTGCGAACACTGCAGAGGTTGAACGAGTTGGTGTTTTCTTGAAAATACTTCTGTTTGGTTTAGGCTTTGCGTGGAATGATTCAATTTTTTTCTTTCTGTTGAAACCTGAGCTTGCTGAGATGACGTATGCGGTCAAAAATATTATTTCACTGTACACAATTGAGTCATAGATATTGCTTTACCTCACCCAACTTTGCTCGTTACAATCTCAACTGATGTTAGGCAGGCTGAGTTTGCAATAAAATAGGGGATAAATGTTGAATTGTATTCCGATTAAATTCCATGGCAAGAAGACTCGTGAACATCAACCGTTTCTTTGTCCGCCGCAGCCGGCCAATATGAAATATCTTCTTGATCGTGTTTTAGTTGGTGGCAACCAAAGCAACTGCTCAATACCTGAGAGAGCATAATATCCCGGCCAAGACTGTCGGATGGGCTGTCGCTGACAATGAAGGGGAACACGCCGGAGTGGCTACTAAGTGAGTACAACCCCAATCCAATTCACAAGCACTGTTGAACTGCAGGCATTACTTATTGATTGACCCAAACCAGCAGGCAATCAATCCTGTTACTATATATATGTATCATGA
>Ga0224511_10001380_pt1 | contig 14523 bp, 6 predicted proteins | sample SF_May12_sed_USG_2_FD_169988 | JGI IMG/M metagenome (GOLD analysis project Ga0224511, IMG submission 169988) | Sediment microbial communities from San Francisco Bay, California, United States - SF_May12_sed_USGS_8_1 | ecosystem: Environmental > Aquatic > Marine > Sediment | place: USA...
AGTGATCACGCACAGCTTCTGCAATTGATCACTGACGGGAAATTTCTCGTCGACGATTTGCCAACATGCTCCGAGGTCGTTTTTACCACTTTACCTGAAAGTGTCCCTTAAAAGCCAGAGACATTAGAGAGTTGTGCAACAAGCTTATTTCTACCTCCACAATTAACAAGTCAAAAAGCACCTAAGAGAAAAAAAACGTACAACACTCAAAATCTTTACATCAAACGAATTCTAGGGGAGAAACTAGAAAAGGAAAAAGGAAAAATGGAGAAGGAAGCAAAGAAGGTAACAAAAAAAAGAGAAACAAGTAAATGGCAATCGTTTATGTGGTTACTTTGTTTTCATCTGGATCTGTTAGCTTCCGTTGTTTTCTTACGCTGCAATTGTTAATAGGTCTACCCGAAATTAGAAATGTCATCTAACGTTAAAGATGCTAGGTCTGTATCTTTATACCCTTATAATCGGTCATAAATCTGGCGAAATCTTAAGTATACTTACTAAATTAAAATTGTAAATGAAATTGCAATTTTTTTGGTGTCATGTCAAATAATGTGTTTTTGACAAAAAAGTAAAAACTGAACAACAACAAAACAAAAAATCAAACATAAAAACCCTTGCCGGAGCCGGGGATTGAACCGGGACCTCTAGCACCCAAAGCGGATGCGTTACCACTGCACCACCGAGTAAACTGAGAATATCGATTGTAGTCAAGCCTTTTAACTGTTTCGACGCAATGGGTCGAAACGTAAATAAACAAAGCCAAATTTGCGGGCCAGACATTTTCAACAAATACATTTTTCTGTATTATTTTTAAATGCATAAATAACTACATTTGGCAGTTTCTCATATTTACGGGAGTAGGTTTCGCTGCTTAAATATGGTTAAAATGTAAGATGTAAACAATTCTGACCTAAAAGATACAGGCATAGCATCTTTAAAATGGTTAATTGTATATTTTGCTAATTAAGTATATTTAGTTTTTGTTTTAAAATATCCACTTTATTAGACTAGCAGATATATTAACAAGAGGGCCCTCTTGGGGCCCTGGGTCGCTCACCTCAGGAAAAGGTCAAAGGTCACAGTGGAGCCATTTACAGAGGACCACTAATGTTGTCCACCAAATATTGGTAGAGGACCTCGAGATGATGTTATACATCAAATATAAAAGCTCTTGGCGTTGTAGTTTCAGACAAGAAGATTTTTGAAAATTGCATTTTGAAAACCTTATTATTGACCCCAACTAATGCAACCAATCAGAACCATTTGAACAAATTTTGTAGGGGACCACCCAGGGACCATTCCTGTTGAGTTTGTTGAATTCCCATTCGCAGTTCAAGAGAAGTCACAGCGATGTTGTGTACACATTCCAGCTGCTTAAAGACTATGAGCAGGGCGATTTAGAGATTATTCTTTAGTAAATGTAATGTAATGTTGATAAAAATAACACTATAAATACATAATTTGTTGTTTTATGACTTTAAAAAAACATAGATTCAATAATCGGGAGTTGACAGTAAAACGACACATTTTGGCATCATGAAAACTACAAACTTGATTCATATTATGCCTCTAGGGGGGTTAAAAGATGCTCCGCCTGGGGGCTTCTTAAATTTATATAGAGTTATAAAAATGTGTATAGGGAAATCTTAAAAACCTTCTTGTCAAAATCTACAAGGCCTAGAGCCTTGATGTGTGGTTTGCAGCATCATCTAGTGGTCGTCTGTAAAGGGGCTCCACTGAGACCTTTGACCGATTTCTCAGGTGGGGCATTCAGGGCCCTCTGTACCCTTTTGTTTTTAAAAGTAGTATTTAAATTAGGGCGTTTTGAAAATGAGCATACTAAAAGCCATTTACGCAAATACATGTGCTTAAAGTAGCGTATAAAACAGGTATGGTCTTGTAGCAAACTCCCAACTCAATCAGAAGCTGTTTCGTTCTTAGCAAATGATTTATAAAAAAAATGATATAGTTATTTAAAATACGGATACGATTGATATGCAACGAATAAATAAGATTTGGTATTTGGCTTTTTTGTTCTTTTTATAATTTATTTAATTAACATATCTATGCATGAAATCAATCGTAGTGAATTAATATAAATTATTGTTAAATATTATTAAGAAAGTTATGTTACTTAATAGGTATTATGTCTTTTGAACACTGATTTCGTTTAAAGCGACATTCTGCATCATGACTTATAACTTTGCTAGTAACCTAACTACAGATTATGATTGTGGGTGCGTGTGTGTACATGTGTGCGTAATATTAAATATTTAAGTAAGGTTTTGTCAATCGAATCATTGCTAGCAAACATTATTTACGAGGGTTGTGTGATAATTTCGTGGACTTTTGTTATAGAAAATACAAACAAAACTTATATCAAGATACTTTTTATATCGTCATAATCGTCAATTCATCGCATACAAAGTACAGAGACCGCTAGTCAATACATATAATAGTTTACAAATAACAAGGGTAAATACAAAGGCTATCAACGTGCACCGGAGCACGCCGTTAACAAAAGACGCTCACAACGTAGAAAATCTTTAATAGCGAACGTTCATTTCTCAACGTAATCACCTCCAAAGCGAATGCACTTTTTATATCTATGTATCTATTTCTCAAATATGTCTACGTACCAACTTTGAGGAAGGGATTGCACAATCATCTGTGTAGCATTCTGGAGTTCATCGGTGGATGAAAATCGCCTACCCTTTAACTGCCTTTTCACTTCCGGGAACACCATAAAATACGTAGGAGCTAAGTCCGGTGAGTTTTCAGGGTGGTGTAGCAACTCAAACCCCAGGAGATCAATCTCTAGCAAAGTTGATGCTGCCTTGTGGGTTGAGCATTGTTTTGATATAAGATAACGGAAGTCAGGTCCACATCTGGGCTCTTCTAGCGTAACGCGCGAGTAAGATCGCGACGCAGAACCTAAAACATTTTAATTTTAAAACACGAAGTAGTATTTTCTAAAGTATGTTTTAATATGTGTATTTATTCGCCAATATTATATATTAAAAAATAATAAAATTGTTTCGATATTATAAATGCGAACATTGTTACAGTATTCAGAAAATTGTAATTACTTTGCTGCCTTTCCTTCGGGTACCCAGTGTTGAAGAATCATGCCAGTTCTGTCCAAAAAACAAATGAACATATGTTTCCCTCCAGATCGAGAGACACGCGCCTTCTTCGCCAGTCGAGTTTCGGGCGATTCCGATATTATTACGTAAACTACCGAACATTTTCTAGACGGTAATGGCCGAGTTGTTCCGATTATGATGATGTAATGCTATTTTAGCAGAATGTATTCGCATCTTCACAACATGGCAAGCCATTTCTTTTAAAAGGAAATTTTATTCATATGGTCGATTGAGCTTTAGTCTCTGGGTCGTAATATGCCACAGCCACGTTTCATCTGTCGTGATGATTCTGTTCAGAAAGTTTTGTCCCACTTTTCGGTATCTTTTTACTATTTCCTGGGACGCTGATAGCCACTGTAGCTTGTCGTCATCTGTTAAAAGGCGTGGCACCCATCCAGCACTGACCTTCGACATATTTAATTCGTCTGCAATTACTATGTGCACGGTATTTATAGACGCATCGACAATTTCCGAAATTTCACGCACAGTAAAGCGACGGTCGTCATCAAGCAACGCAGTAAATGTCTCTTGAATTGACGTTGAAATTTTCTTCGGTCTTCTGCTTCAAACATCATCTTCAAAACTATTTCTTTCATTTCGATATCGATCGTGCCATTTAAATACCAGAGATCTACAGCATGATGTATGTTTCGCATCCCAAAGTTTTTCAAGCGTCTGTGTCGGAGTAAAACCTAGATTCACGCAAATTTTAACATTTGCAAGGACTTCGTGGTCAGTTTTTGACGTCGTGCTTTTTAGACACTTTAGCTACAGTTTTTCGGCGTAGCTGTCTAAGCTCACTTTTGACCTACATTTCTGTATAATGACGTCTGTCTGGGATTTCAGAAAACCGCCTTTCTATTGGATTATTTCATAAGCACTGAAAATGACGTGTGGGGAAACAGAGACAATCCCGTTTTCGACTGGATGAATCTGATACGCCACACTATTGTAATGCATGTGTTTAACGAAACTTTGCATCGTTCGTAGATTTGATTTTGGGTTTTAAACAGTTACGTGTCAAACAAAATATTTTATGAATAAAAAATGAATTAAGTCTCCGGATGTGAACCGGTTTATAGTAAAAAGTCTGACATATTAACCAATAATTATTTGGTTAGCCTCCCTACGTCAAGATTCCGGGGTTTACTCTTTGAGAGTCATGAAATAAGTTTGTGCTGTACAGTTTGCAAAAGTGTTAGACGTAACTCTGGAATTTAATTGAATCTAAGAGGTTAAATTCCACTATTATAAGTAATGAATTAAATTAAAACAACAATAAAAACATTTATTTTATGAATAAATTATATTTATTGTTGCCCATGTTTGCGACTACAGGTTCATTTGTCTAGTAGAGATTATAGAGATTATACAACGCAACATCTGTTGAGTTGAAAATGCCATTTAATGTTATTGACTTGAGCATGTGCTTTGTGTACAAGATAAGACTTGCAAGATTTTTCTGCCTCTGTCTGTCATTACACAAGTAATAAATCCCCTTATTGGAATTTGAAGACATCACTTAGTTTCTAACAAAGTTGGCAAAAATAGCTGTCCACTGATCATTGACAATAATCATTCAAAGTTTTCTGTCATCTGTGTAAGATTTATGTACAAGTACTTAGCCTTGTGTTATACTTTTCCATTTTTAATCCGACGCCGTTTGTCTGTTTTAAAGACATTCCTTGTTTGCAATTGCCTTGTATTTTTACAATATAGTGCGCTGAAAATTAACGCAAATGACGTTCAGACGTCATATAATCATGTGACAGATTCTCGCAAAAATTGACGTTCGTATAGATACTTTAATTGTTGCGGGTTTTCTATATAAAACGTATAAAAACGGAGTGCTCCAGTAACCGTTACCATGTAACCGTTATAGCTAAAATGGTAGATTGTGATGCTTATATTAGTCATAATAAATGAATTTTCGAATGCAGGCACATTAAACTATAATGCATGTATCTACGAAACATACTAAAGATTTAGCAAACAAAGTCCACGAATTTATCATACAACCCTCGTAATTACTCTACTTGCTAAATGTACAAGGAAATACCTTCTGATGTATACATTATAGCAGTATATTTGATAAAGGCTTTTGTTGTGATGTGCAAACTTGTAATAATGTTGTCAACTACGTCACGACATCAATTGCATAAACGGCTCTTGGTGTATGTATTGCAATGGCAACGACGATTACTTATGGTAGTAATATTCCTTTTGCAAATTGTACGCTGATAACAACGAATGGCTGAATCATCCACGCCTTCCTTTTAGATGAACAACCCACTATAAGCAGCCATGCAAGTGGCACATGTTGGACAAGACCAAGTTGTGATATCAGTAAATATCTAATCATCAGGCCAATGTAGCTGTTGACATTTTGTATGTTTTTGACAGGCTACACTTTAACGGTTTCCAAAAATTGCTCGAAAGATAGCATAAGTCTGTGTTGGTATTTTCGAATTTGTTTCAACGTCATCAAGTAAACATCGAGGGCAACACTCACTTTACTTGGCGTGGTGTTTGACCTTTTCAAGCACTGTTGCAGTACGGCTGTCACTGCTAAAAAGGTATTGTGTGAATATATACGAGCTTTAAGCCAAGCATGTAGGATCCTCTTCGTGTGCAAGGGAATAATTTATCAAATGTCGTGAAGCTTAGTCATTGTCTTATTACCATATGATAAACATAAAAAACTCAAGGTTTCTACATCATAATTCCTCTCACCTATACGTTATGTTTATGTGAACTTTATGTCTTTATTTGGAAGTTCGATAACCTCAAATAATTATCCAGACAATCAAAAAGTACATAAAACAGTGTAGATGCGACTATGTCTTTGACAACATGTAATGTGTTTTAAATGTTTTTGATATAGTACAGTTAGAGCATTTAAAAAGTATACTTTAGATTTCTTTATATAATAATGTATATTCATTTCGTTGATGGGCAAATTTTTTGGTAAGTGTCTTCTGTAAGTTGTTAAACAACTAAATGTTTGCAATAACGATGACGTTTAAGCAAATGTGTTGAACTATATTAAAATCATGTTTCTTTAAACTAAGATTACCTAATATATTTACTGCACATTGTCATCCGCAACTTCGACCTACTAACTGCTTCCAGAACGTATTTGTTTCATTATTGTACAGAAGCAACAAAAATATATATAAAAAATCAGTAAAGAAATAATGCAATGTAATATAAACTAAAGAGATGAAAGAATGTGTAAGACAAAACAATGTTTTTGTTGTTTTAGCAGCGTGTGTGAAAACTGTCATTTTGTATTAGAAATGTCATTTTATATTGGGAATGTAACCATCTCAAATATAACAAATTTGCAATTCATTTGAAAATGTCTTAATTCTTGTCTCCTGTTGGTCGTCTGACGGCTTAACGCCAAAATCGATTAAGACAGCAATTAATGAACTTTGATGGGGTTCACTCGCGGACACTAGTCTCTCTCGAGAGACAGGAATATGTGTCTCCTCACACTGACATGTATGCATGAAACGGCCTTCGTTTAACGTAGTTCGTCTTTTAATTAGCACGCGTATTTACATTTAATTTAATATAAAATGTATGCAATTGGCGGTAGAATGTTTGCGAATCAGATTCACACCATCGTTATCAAAGATAATTCCATTTGCTGCTTAATATTTGACTCGCCTACTTATAACGACACGTACACAATTGGTAGAAGTAGTATTTTGCTAAATATAACCCGATTTTGATTTTGCTTGTTTGCACGCGTACCGTTGCGACAGTTAAACATCTTCACTACAAGACACAAACTACGCAGTCCCGATGGCCGAGTGGTTAGTGTTTGTGTACGGTGCTAGAGATGATTGGATTGTATTCAACGTCAGGCAATGGTTTAAAAAAAATTATTATATATTGTATTTTCGTTTTGCAATGTTTTGTACTAAACCTATTGTAACGCTTGCAACTTATTATTTGGTCATCGCGATATGTTTTCGCCAATTTTTGAAGCATATACTGCGGTAAGTTTTTCTGTATTATTTAAAGTTATATTACCGTTGAACGAGTACATTTAAGCATACACCTTAGTTTTCATAAAAGTTCACCTAAATCATAAGTATAGCATTATAAATGATAAACTGCAATACTATTTCGATCTGATTCCATCAAAACACTGGGATGTAACTGGATATACATTCGCGAATATTTTAAATTCTAGCCGTTTGTAAAAGCAATCAGTTGACAAACTGTGTCAATATTAGTCAAAATATGCATTTTATAACAATAAGGTGTTTATTTGACAATGTATTTAGATGAATTTGGCCAGTAATTAATCTTTAACAAGAAACTATGTTATGTTAAACCTTAAAATAGCGTAACAACATAACACATTTAGCTTATAAACTGTCAGTTTAATCATACAAAGCATGCATCTACTGTAAAACCAGTTGTGTTATTTTTTGGTGCGTTTGTTTTATTATTAAAAAATAAAGCAGTTTTTCGTACACCAGAAGCATCTTAGTATCCTATCAATTTAAATGCAATGACAATTAAAACAAATCTGACGCAATTTATAGACCCTCTACATTATCAGATGTTTACCATTCATATTAAGGTTAATTCTATAGACAAACATGTATGTGCCAATGACATTTCGGTCGCAGCTGAAACATAAAAGTACAGTACATGTTATTAATTTCAGGGGGAGGGTAAAGTTTCCAAAAGAGAATGGTTTAGCGTGTTCCTTAATTTTTCTATAGTTTGCTACCACATACTAAGTTTATATATCAGTAGAAAATGCCACGCATGATTATAACTTTTAGGACTGCTAACAGAAAAAGGCATTTCAAGAATCGCGTATTAGTTTTATAAACATTCAAACAATTTCGGTACAGAATAAACTATTAATATATCTTGAATAAAGAAAACGTAATCATGTTCTGGTTGCAAATTCTGTAGAACATTGACTTAATTCTATAATTACGCTGCCTGACCACAAATATACGATTTGAGGCAATTTCGTAATGAAAAATCCAATTTAGTGTTTAACGTTGCAAAACTTTTTTTATAAAAAAATATTCTTTTACGTGTACATAAGTTATACAAACATTACCTATACATATGTATGAGCATGATTTACTTAAATGACTTTCCTGTATTTTTATATGTCATTATTTTAAAGCCGTAACCGATAGCTCAGTTTGGAGAATCAGCGGACAGCCGCTCCAGGTATTTGTGATTTCGATCTCGGCCGTGCCACATGACTAGTGTGGAGATTTGACCATGATTGTTTCTATGATTTTCGATCCCTACCTCTAACTTCTAGATTCGTAGCTCGTAGAGCGCTAGGTGAGAATTTGAGGTAAAATGGTTTTAACCTGAACTCATAATGATAACAATAAAATTAAGTGGCTAATCATTCGTGCCAAACGCAAGGGTATTGCGTAATTACAAACTTAACAAACATTTGTTAAATACAACTAACTGAGATAAATGTGTTTACTTGCTCTACTTCGGATATGGCATTTCTACATAAGGCCAAATATAATAAATATAATAATAATACATTAAAACTGCAATATGCCTACACATTGCGGACACGCATTCCTAAAACAAAGACAAAAATAAAAATCGGCCTTAAAATAAATCATATCTCTGTCAAAAGGCCTTTGAAAGGACAAAAAACCTTAGTTAAACAGTCACAAAACCTCAGACCTATAAGTGTTTCTACAAGGCGGTAAGTACATGTGATTTGACCATATAAGCAGTGCATCTCTGTCATTTTCAGCTAAGGAACTTTTAAAAAAATCAGAGTTGCAAAGGACAGAAATTTCATCGACACTGTTATAGCTAGATACGATTCTCGACAATATAAGACAAGAAACTTGTACAAAGTAATTTTAATATGTAACGATACTTATTAGATTTTGGGAACTGTACATTAATACGTGAAAACGGGCTATAACAGAATATAAAAACTATTTTCAATTTAAGCATAATGTAGTAAACACACCATCAGTGATTTCACCGTCAACGTAACAACCTCATGTGTCTAATATTGTTTATAAAAAAGTACTCATGGAATTTATGTTCTATCAGTTTCCGAATAGTCTACTTAACTCAGCTCAATCTGTTTCTTATAACCTTTTAAGGCAGAAGCATAACGAACACGTGGAACACTTTAATATTCAGTATACTAAAGCAGTAATCTAAATTAAGTAGATAACAAATAAAATGGATAATTTAAACGGGAAACAAGTCTCTTATTTACAAAGAAAGGCGGATATACTTATCATAAAGATAATGGTATTTTGAACGTAAACTAGTACACATAAGACAATACATGTCAATAAATGCTTTCTTTCTTACAAATGGTTACGAAAATAGAATCTCAGTTAGTATATGGACACATTTTATTGTTGTTGTTTTCTGTTTTCCTTTTGGCTACTAGAGTGCGCCATTAGCGGCTATGTCCAATAAATTCCAGAGAACAGATCGTTGTCACGAAACCTGATCCACTTCAAGGTCGCCAACTGTCATGAAAGGTACCTTATATTAATAACTTCCGAAATAAAAACATAGCATTCACATTCCTCTGGAGTTTTATTGAGCTTCCAGAGTTGACTTCGGATATAGCATATCGGTTGTTATAGATATGAATCAACGGGAACGATAACAGCTAATAAACCGTCGTAGTGAATTTCATATTTGATCTATGTACATTGTATTATCAAATATTCATGTAAATCATTGAACACCTTTATCCACTTGGTCAAAAAAAATTGAAATTAAATACCAACGGAAACGCAATCTACTGGTTTAAACTGAAATAATTATAAAACATCGGTAAATTTGAGAATCGTTATTAAAACCAGGTAGACCACGACCATTTAACTTTAAAGGGACTCCCCTGCGGTCTGATCGTGTGACATGCCAACAATTTAAACATTCGAAAACCGGTATTTTCTTGTTATCAACGCTTTAAGGGCATCAAATCATATATTGTGGTACCTTAGTATATATGTCATCGGTTGACAATTCGTTCAAAATTGTAATCTCTGTTGATCTGGCAAAAGTCACTATGTCACAGATTGGTTGGTCATTTCAATTAAGTCAGTGAGGTCAAAAAGCATCAAAACCACCCCATACTTTTAAAACATACCTTTATATGTTGATTTGTTTGTTTGTTTGTTAATGTGTTTGGATTTATCGCCGTTTTAAAGCTGTTGCGGATTTACCAGTACAGACCTTGTTTCTTCGCGAGCAGCTGACTTATTATTTATCTATATACCAGACATATCTAAAGCTCAACACCATTGAAGTTTGCAAAGCAACTTGCAGTGGCATTCAGGCACATAAATGGACGTCTGGTATGTTTCCTGTTTAGTCTCACTCATATTATCTTAAGTAAGTAAACGCCAGTCAAGCGAAATATTATTATCGCAAAATGATTGCTTTTAAGCGAAAGACAATCATCCGATCAAAAAACACTCTAACGTTGTTGGGTATAAGATCGATATACACTGTACCACCAAGGCACTTATCTAAATCATATTGGTGCAATCATAAATGCACTCGCAAAACCACTTATACATCCGCGGATGCTTATGCTATGTCTTCATGCAAAAGCATAAGACACAAAATGCATGTAAATGCTGAAACAAATATCGACTTTTTGTGTTCAAAAACATATCTGTGTTGACGCAAGTTGTGTTTTTTAAGAGAAAGTGTGTGTATAATTTTATTTATTTTTTTAAAAAGTAATATAATGAATAGGTGTTTGTGATACGCTTATTCTTTATTAAATTGTTACAAAAACAGAAAATTATATGACTGCAAAGACAGTGACATTGTAAACACGAGTCTAGAAGCACAATAAATCAGACCATCGACCGCATCAGATACCACATTTGCAATCTAAGACATTTCTCCGAAACCCACTCTCGAAATTTATTATGTAGTGGGTTATAAACATCTTGAATAAAGATATGTCCTTTCAATTTGTAATGCGAGATATGTGTCTGAGTCTGGCATTTTTAGTCCAATTGACCATTTTAGCGATATAGAGAATTTGGTATCATTTGAAAGAGCTATGTTTAAAGATTTCAGTTTCAAAAGCAGAATAAAATTATTCCTATTATTTATGTAAATATTACCACATTGAAATACATACGTAATCATGAAGGTGCACATGTCAAATATAAGACGATACAATTTTATCAATAAATTCGTGCGTAATTTAATGAGATAATTTTGCAAAGATATGATGCATTTATATAATTTTTAAAGAAAATTGACACTAAATTGCTTTTAACAGCTTTAGTAGATTTTTGAAATTTGTCTTAGAATTAACGTAATTTGATGCGTTATTTTGAAGTCATTTTTTTCAGCGACGTCATTTCGTCAATTGGACCCACAATCTAAGACGCTGACACAATTATTATTATTATATTGTGTCAATTGATGATCTGGAAAAGTACATTTTTGGGAAATCAATTGTAATAGAAATGGTATGCGAACCTATCCTTTTCTTGATTTGAAGCTTGTTTCCTAAACATATTTTGATCTCTTAATGCATATTCCTGTGGGTGGTACATACAGTTGTAACAATTTAAATCGATTTTCTTTATAATCAATTGAAAAAGTTATGATGTTGGACGTTTGGGACTTAATAGTTTGATAAAGATTCGAGTATGGAATAGTATACTGATTTGGTTGTTAATTTGATTCAATTCCGATTTTCAACACTGGTTAGTTTTTTACGGTGGTTAGTACACTATTTTGCATTCCAGGGTTCACCAATACACAATCCTTTAAGTGTAATTGTAGTTTTGATTCGAAATGCACATATTTGTAACATATTATGTTATTAAACACATTTTGCTTTAATCTGATTTAAAGCATGCCTAATGAAATTATTTAAGATTTTCAACGTTGTAAATTCACATTGAGTTACATGCTTCCAACGTAACAGGAATGTACAATCTGACAGAAACAATTTAGAGCTCACAGACTACACTTTCATTTAAACTTTGCAATTAACAGGGTAACCTAAATAGGTATTTACTTTTTATATAAACGTGTAATTATAAGGAGTTGCACGAATATCAGAATTTTTTTTAAGGTTTTGGAGATTTAGGCACTATCCGAGCTTAGGCATTTACCAGTAGTTGCTCATTGCCGACCCCTAATTCCCCTTTAGCAGATGCCTGGACATTACCTGCCTAATTGATTTTGAGCAATTAGATTCATTTTACCGCCTTTCCTAAATTATATGATGACAAATTCTTGTATGGCGAAATATTACTATCTACACGAAGATTGGAGACACTCATTAGCAGGGCGAGTGTGTCCCGGATCGTTCACAACTTCCTTGACGCTGTCAACAACAATATAAACAACATACGGTTTAGTTTTTTAATCGTCTTTAATTTGTATTCCAAAACAGACAATGTCAGGTGAAACGTTTATTTTTAACGTTCGCTTATTATTTTCGGATGTAATAAAAGGGTTGTTGTAACACGATAGATGCTGTCATGCAGACATTATAGAATTTTGATTTAACTGTACATTATATGTTGACCAATGGGAAATGAATTTACTTTACCCTACTATAGGCATGTAAATAAATGTTTTCTCTCCATTGCATCGGTTAACCAGTCGACAGATGAGAGCTACGACAACTCAAGAGAGGATTTAACAAGTGAAATCTTCCAAATCCTGTTGGAGCGGTGGACGGGACTTCGATCCCTGAAGATAGGGAAGTTTACAGCGGAAAGAGGTCTACAACCGCCGCCACCACAACAGGTCGTGAGGTTGTGGAGTGAGGGTTTGGGATATTTAAACAACGGTTTAGGAAGTGATTTTTTGCTATTCTTAAGCATGAATCCTTTTCATCAACTTCAGTCTGACAGTGTAGCCTTTAATATATTAAGCAGAACGTGCAAAGACATTGATTATCCTACATGTGAATATCTTTCTCATAATGTAAGATCACAGTAAAACTTTGCTTATCAGTTGTGTCATAATTACCTTTAACAGTGTCAAGATATAGTTTGCAAATCCGGATTATTTGCAAACTTAATGTTTTTTTTATTTATTACCGAATCATAATGCAATTTTGCATTTTGGTAGTGATATTAGTACATGAAAAATATTGAAAAAGAATATATATAAATAATTTTTAAGTGTGAAATTTTTATATCATATTTTAGTCGCCTTGTCCCATGGAATCCCAATGGGGTTTGGGGTCCCCCATTGCTTTTTGCCCTTTTCCGATGGGAGAATTTTCTGTATGAATCAAGATGGAGACTGAAAAAAGTGAAACGGTCTATTGATTTGCTACAAATCTACAAAGTCATTTGTACAATAATGATAAAATGTTACAAACGAATTAGCAAGTTATGTAATTTAATTCAGTTGATGAGGGGGTTGCCAAATATTTGAACAAATTGAATGCTCCAAAAACATTGTCCGTTGTAAAAGGTTGCCTTGTCATGTTACTTAAAAACTTAATGTAATCTGTTAAAAAATTTCATGAGAACAACATCACTGTCCATTTTCAAAAATTTAACACAATTCACACATTTAAAAGACATATTTTTAAAAATGTAGATCCATTAACCAAAAAGAGTCGAGAGCAGTTTCCATTAACATTAGCCTATAGTCTAACAATTCATAAGGCTCAGGGAATCACAATCGATTCTCTTGTTGTTCATTGTGAAACTACAAATATTCCAGGACAAATTGCCGTTACAATTGGAAAAGCTGTTGTTACGAGAAACATTTAAGTTATGAATTTTCATCCAAAATATGTAAAATCAAATACTATATAAGAAAACCTGTTTGAAAATTTTGATAAAAACTTTCAAACACATTTAAATTGCTGCAGGGACGTTTTTCTTTAACAGTCAATGGAGAATGATCTTTTTGATTTATGTTCGGAAGAAGAAAATAAAGAAATAGATTTTTCTGATTTAAGTGAACCCAAAGGGAATGAAGGGGAAACAATACAAAGTCAACCTGATGTGTGGGCTGCACAAATGTTGCTGCATTTAGGCCATGCCAAATCGGAATTATGTTAAGCGTCCGCGTAGGTTTTAGAGTCCTCAATTTAATAAAAAAACAAATGTGTTGGTGATTTTTTGTTAAATAATTCCGATGTTCCGGGATTCAGAAACATATATAACTATACTATAATTAAAACTAAACATTACTGTACTACCAAGTACTAATTTAATGTGAATACTAGCTAGGATGGACATGTTGACATTACATATATACTAACGTTTATTGATATTTAGAAACATAGTCTCAAGTGTGCCATTTATAATACTGTTTAATTCTGCTATGGCAGTATTACCAGTATAATAAAGTTAATGGCTTAGTT
>Ga0224511_10001381_pt1 | contig 14521 bp, 4 predicted proteins | sample SF_May12_sed_USG_2_FD_169988 | JGI IMG/M metagenome (GOLD analysis project Ga0224511, IMG submission 169988) | Sediment microbial communities from San Francisco Bay, California, United States - SF_May12_sed_USGS_8_1 | ecosystem: Environmental > Aquatic > Marine > Sediment | place: USA...
TTTTTTCAAAAGCTGCTGAAGTCTTACTTGTTTATGGTAGCAAGGAATTTATCAAGCTTATAACAATTTCAAATTTACATTTTTAAAGAATCATAATGAATTTAAGTAAGCATATATTTTACTTGCACATAATTGTATCCCCAAAATTACAAACAATCATAAGCTTACCCTAATTTTGGTAGTGGCATCTTTTTTAGTGAGCTTCCTGAGGACCAGCCTAAAGTCCGAGTCTAGACTGGAGTCCATGTCGTCCAGGCTGCTGCTGACAGGGACATATTTGGGAGTTTGACCGAAACCCACAAACCCAGTGGGGGCGGCCCCTGAAGCCGTTAGAAGCTCAGCAGCCTGGCTGCTACTGGACGGCTGAAATAGAGAGAACCAGAGTTTATGTTGGCCTGTTGTGGTTTTTAATTGATTATACTTAGCATATATAATTTCTTTCTCTATTTTGAGATTTTATTGCCAAAATGCAACCAAATTATTTTCAAAAGTAGAGGTTTTGTTTTTAAATGTTTTGTTTGCCTAACTTTGCCATATTATGGACTAAGGTATATTAAGAATTTGTTTATGTATTGCTGGCTATGTGCACATTAACTATTTGCTGTAACATGCTTTCTTGCATTTGTTGGAGGATTGGACATCATTTCTAGTGTTCTGTCAATTGACGTATTGACAACAAGTCTGTTAGAGTATTTGAAATGTTGTTTGATCCAACAAAAGGTGGGTATTAAAGTAAGGTCATATTATAAAACATCATATAGATTAATCAGTTGCTTATCTTTTTGCAATCGTCCATATTTTTAAAATCGTAATCACACTTTCACTTGTTAGATCTTTATCATGAGACGCTTGATTATTTTAAATGGTACCATGATATTTAGATTTTAAAAGAAGCATTAATAGTAATAAACTGAGAACCAGTAAAAAAAAACTTAAAGATAATTACTGGAAAGAAAAAGTGTTAACAAGAAATGATAATAGAATAAGCATTGGGGTCAGAATATGGATGTATGTATTTTATCGCGGACAATTAAAAACAAAGCGATTTTTTTCTTTTTATCCCAGAATATCACGAAATTGTGGGGTTGGTCCATCCCTGCAATTTATAAGACAATGGCTACAGAAAAGTGATTTTTTCAGGCAAATTTTGGGCTGATAGTTGGCCCCATTCCCAAGATGAAATGTATATTTTATTCCTAATTCAGAAAATTTCGGTAATTTTCCTTCAAGGCTATTTTTTATGTTACAATTGACAAGTATTCATCTTTTTTGTTGAAATTCTTCCATTTAAAATACTTCTTTGATTTTTTGGTCAACTATTCCCTAATGACAGTTTGACAACTGTCAATCATGATCATTTATAACAGTACATGGTCAATTTTAATCCAATAGATTAGGATTATATTGTCAGGTGACAATCTGACCTAGAAAATACAAAGGAAAGCATACTTCCTGTTTGTGACCTTATCACAAAATCAAAGAAAATCTACCGCATTGAGAGGCGCTTGAACATTTGTGGAACTATTCATTACGCGTCTTTCCCGATAAAATTCCTAATTTGAAAGGCCCCAGCCTTATTTCTTAGGAAGAGGAAATGAACACCAACATGTGTATTCAAAATAATGAAAACAAATTCAATCAAAATTCATTTTTGTTCCTGTATAATTTAACAAGGAAATAATTTTGAGTCTGTAACAAACGGATAATAAGAATCATAGATTTCAATGTCCAGGCTGCCCGACTACATTATTCAATATTGTATATCGAAAAATGTTATATCCAAAAATATTAGAAATTATCGAAGTCGCGGTTTTGCCACAAATTTAAAAGGAAAACAACCATCCGAATAGTTCCGAAATTGGCTCAATAAAACAGAAGGCAGTTTGAATCCAACGAAAATGTTTATTACATTCAGTTTTAAGAATAAATACATACCCTAACATTTCCTTTCGTTCTCTGTGCTTGTTTCTTATTACTTGTGCCTGGCATCTTGTATTTTGAGTAAAATATTGTACAAAATTTGTTTCACAACATTTTTCCCCGATGTGGCAATATTTCCTTCAAATGAAGAGTATTCAGCGCAATCAACAGCTCAGTGCTTGATCACAGAAAATAATAAACACAGTGACTTCCCTTGATTGAATATTGAAAAAGCGTTTTGAAAATTAAAGAAATATTTTTTAAATTTAATGTCACTGTGTGTTTTATATAAAAGAATTCAATGTTTTATATTTCTAGAACAAAAACATCTACTGATTGTCTCGTGTCAACCGGTTCAATCAGGTACCACAAATAAATTTCGAAACTCGTAAAACAGGTTTATTATCTATGTTCTTGATAGTGTAGCAATTATATCAATTTCCTTTTACAAAGTCGTGTTATTAAAACATCAAAACGTTGGTATTGCCTTGGAAAACCTCTTAAAAGTCCTAATCTCACTGCAGCATCCAATTTAAAAACACAAGGTACTGTGTACATATTGTCACTGGGTACAAACGAAGCGTCACAGGTTGTGGTTCTCAACGAAGTCATGTAGTTGTTACTCAACGAAAACTTATGTAAATAGCGTGATCCTCATCCTGAAATTGAATTTGACTTCGATGAGAAACCTATACATTAAAAGGTATGTGGTGCTCAACGAAGACCACTTTAAATGTATATGTTTATCATCGAAGTCAAATTCAATTTCAATATGAGGATCACGCTGTTTACAGAAGATTTCGTTAAGTAACAACAGTTACTACATGACTTCGTTGAGAACCACAACCTGTGATGTTTCGTTTGTACCCTGTAATTGTATACACTTAAAATACGATGAGTAGGACTGGTGCATTACAATAAGAATAAATAATGTTTTTATATGGACATAATTTACACTTTGTTGTATTCAGAACGTGTAAGAACAAGGCTACGTTGACAGGGATCCAAGAAAATGGTCCACAGCTGCAATTCTAAGTAGAAGAAAACGAGAACACTACGTTTTCCCGAGTCGACTCAACCCACGGGCCATACTTGACACATCATAAATTGGTTTGCAATCACAAAGTAAAACATATCACATATATGAAAATGGTTTATTTTTTTAAATATATAAAATCATATATAAAACATTTTAACAATACTATTTCTCAATCAGTAAACAAAAGTACATGTTTGATATGAAGATTGAATAGACCAGCAATCATATATTGTGTAATTCATTTTATGAAGTCATTATGTCTAATTATACATGTGTGTAGTAAATTAATTTTTGAAGCAATATACAAAACAGGTACCCACATTATTATGCACAGCACAACAACAAAAAGCATACGAAAACATAACATTAAAAAAAACAATCACAAAATGTATTTGCAAACGCAGATGGCAAGAACAATAGCGAGGATCAACAAAGCAACACCGACAAACAGCAGCGTGAGAACCACGGCTTCCACTTGATGTTCTGGAATACCAAGCGCAGTGAACTCCTTCTCTACCTCGGTATGATTATATGGAATAACGCGCGTGCGCGAACTCTCTAGGAGAACGGGTACCAGCATGGTCCAGAATGACGTCGCCGGTTCGCCGAATCTCGTGCCGTATGACGTCATTGACGTCATGTTTTGCGACAGTTTGATAAACATTCTGTCGTTGTTGTATTCGGGCCACATGACTGGACCGCTATCGTTAGACATCAGCGGGATCGGTTTATTCGTGTTTCTGAAAGAAAAACAACACATACTAGTTATAGGCATTCAAGTCTTTTTGTACAAAAAATCATGTGTAGAGACATGTCGACAATGTTCCGCCGATAGGGTGTCTAGTATCTAGCAAACTTTAAACATCATGACAAAGTTTACTATAAAATGAATTTATTATTGTTTTATTTTTATTTCAAAAAATCATTTTTTAAATGATATGCACGGCGCACAAGGATATTTATAAAGGCGCACTGTTAAAGTATATACCCTGTCGTGGCAAAGTTTGTGATCCAAATCAGCATGTTCTCAGACATGATAAAGTCAGCTCCTTTGATCTCTTCTGTCTTAATGCCAGCTCTGTCCAACATGGCCCTCGGGAACCCGAACGCCGGAAGTATTTCTGACCCATGCGCGGAGCCGCGGACCCACGAAGGCCTCTCTTGTAGATAGGTTGGCAGGAACGAGTAGATGTATACAAATGTTGAGGCGTTGTAGTTTGTGTAGGAATGAGCATCCGCCATGGTAACGGCGGGGACCACAAAGTTTGTGTCTGTTGAAAGACGCAGCAGGTTGGATTGCACGCTGTGGATGTTCCGCGGATCAGTCCAGTTCGTGTATTGAAACATAACGGAATACTTGATGTTGTTTCGTGTGAAAGTGTCCAATGTTCTGTTAATGAACAATTCGTGGTTTTTGTACACTGGTTTCAGCGTTGCTGGTATGACTATGTCTTCGAATTCTCGTGTTTTTATAGAGTCAAAAGACCATTCAGAGGTCTTAAATTCTTCCGCAAGCATCGCGATTAACGCTTTGCTACCGTCACTATCCGTTACGCCGATAACGACGTCCAGGGAACGGTAGAAATTATAAGCATCACTTAAAGAGTCGTTGTCGGTAGTTGCTTTGAGAATCCGCAGTGGGTGATCGAGCAAGAACTCTCCATCAATCGTAGGTCCTAACACCGATTCATACTTTTCTTGAACTTGCAGCAGCGTAGTTGCGTCCGTGTACCGTATACAATTAACAAGAGGTTGGTCGCTGAATGTGAAGTTTGCCGAATCACTGTAACAGCCAAGGTCCCGTGCGATGTCCCGAACGTTTGGGCCATGCAGAACCCATGGACTTGTAGCTGACCCGCTCATTGCAATGACGCGCTGAAACAAGCCCCTGTTTCCGGGATAGAGAGCATGCAACATGACACTTCCGGCCCCCGCCTCGTGGCCCATCAACGTGATTTTGTTAACGTCACCGCCAAATGCCGCAATGTTGTATCTGACCCATCGAATTGCAAGCTGTTGGTCCCAAAGTCCATAATTTCCCCGTGCAAAGTTATTTCCACTATTTAGAAAGCCGAAGATGCCAAGTCTGTAATTGAGCGTCACAAAGATAACTTCGCCAGCAACTGTTATAATTTCCGGTGACACATCTTTGGCGGCTCCGGTTATAAAAGCACCGCCGTGAATATAAATAATCACCGGGAATTTTCGTGTTGGATTGATTGTGCTATCAATCGGTGCATGTATGTTCACGAACAAACAATCATGACTTGTTTCATATTTAAGTTTCTTTTCTCCATTTTGTAAACAGGATTCCCTATATTCCGACGCATTGTATGGTTTTGTAAATCGTTCATGTAACCCCAGTTTTTGAAATCGCTGTGTATTATAGTTATTATTTGTGTACGGTATTCCGAGATAATTCACATATTTCAATCGTGTGCCTTTAAAGTCAATATCTCTGATGGTCCCTGTAATAGTCCCGATGTCTGTATACGCATTGTAGTTGATTGCTAACGCGCCCCAAATTTCGCAACCACATAATAAACAAAATAGTCCAGCCAGGCGACAATACATTTTAAATTTTTTATCCTTTTTCCTAAAGATGTGAAATTTGTGATAAGGATATTGAAAATATTGTTAATTAAGGGTAACTGCATGCCTACTGGATGCAGGTGACAAATGATGAAGTAATTAATTAGCGTGTAACTGGTAATTAATGCCCCTGAGGGAAGCTTCTTGAATCACTGTTTACATGTGATAACTGTTCATCACTTGAATCATTTCTAAAACATGCATACTGCGTTTAACCATTCGATTACGTACACCTTCTTTTTAACAAATGGTGTTGATGATGGACGTAATTCTGACGTTTGTAAACATATTCAAGAATGCAATGACGTTTTAACTTGTAATGCAGCCAATGTATCTTTGTGTCAGTATTTGATAAAAACTCAGTATTTGATCAATGATGACTAAAATTAAATTGGTGAGAACAGCACAAAATATTGGGTTGCATTTGTAGTAGTTTATTCATGAAAAGAGCACTTGTGACAAAAAGTAACCGAATTGTCACTTTTAGTTTTATTTGTTGTTGTTTTACTGGACTGAACTTAAACAATCATTTATAAGCTGTAAGTCGGTTGGTTGGGAAATCATTTATTTCATTATTCAGATTTTGTATAAACACGAAATATAAACTTAAAAACCCAATTCTAAAATACAATTACTGGTACTCGTCCTCTAATTGTATTGGTCCAGATGACTAAAATAGGTGGGTGGTCAAGTGGAATCAAGTACACGGACGGTGTACTATCATGGCAATATGTATATACGATAAATGTAAGTATAAAATAAAACTCAATAATCGTCTAGAAGACACAAAAGTAAGTGTATTTTTTACATAACCTTACGCCGAAAAATGCGTTTTACGAGATATATTTATTTTTGAAATATTATTTCGCTTCTCAGCAGAATAATCCTGATACCGAATTGAAGTAACCATCTTCAATGTTTATCTAAATATAGACTTTGGGTGACAGTCAACATTTTAATTGGTACATGTCGTGTATACCATTTTACATATTTTACGGTTTCGGTATTATGTTACTATTTCATTCTGTTTGGCATAAATTATCAGTTTTTATTGATACATTTACAAAACAGTTGATAAAAAGATCGTACTACATCCCTTTAATGTAAGCCTTGTTTGTAACTGTGCTAGTCCACAGCGTCGGGCCCACGGAGTCAACCAAATTTTGTAGGAAAAAAACAAACATTTTAAAACGTTTTTTAAATCTCGTGGATAGGAAACTTGGTAAGTACACATTTAATTTTATTAAAATAGACATCGTTGAAAACTTCGTTGTTTATATATATAGGACAATACATGTAATGACATATAATAGAGCGCTGCAGGGCCATAGATTCATTGATAATCAATAATTGTTTTTAATTGAATTTTGATGAAATACATAAAATGAAAAACAACAATTTAGTTTTAATTAAGTTTTCATGATGTTCAAAAGGGAAAGACTGTTAAATGCGTCATTTTTTAAGGTTGGAGTTGTTCGTGAAATATAAATAATCATTTAAGTTAGAAAATGAAATGGTACTCCTACACAGGTTAGTATCTTCTTTAAGGGTTGAATCTGTATAATGAATTATCCTTACGTGCTTTTTATAAATTATTTTGTTTGTACACGAACGTAAAACATTTTGTATATCTTCTTCTGTCTTAATATGCAGACAACGCATTAAGTATGTTAAAATTGTATTGTATATTTTAAAATGCATTGCACTTGCAGTTTCTATACAATGTATATTAAGTTACCAAGATATATGAACGAGTTGTGTTCCATTTTCAGATGTTTCCTTTCACATTCTCTGTTGAAGAGACTGTTGTTCGTGTTCGGCATTCCAACAGTTTTATTTTTTGTATCTTTACAAACCATCATCCTACAGTCTGTCCTGTTGAACAAGAACTTTCAGGTACGTTTGAACGTTTTTAAAATCACTCATGGTACCAGAGTGACAAAACTCTATTCAAATGAAAGTGTTTTGGTTCAAGGTTTTTGATATATTATTGTAACCGGATCATATATTATTAATTAGGATTACTTTGGTCTAGCATAATACTAGTAAATTCATGTTCACCACCTACAGGGGATTTGTTTAATTTCATGTCAACTTGACTTTCAGATAGAACCCGCGAAGCCATACTACGATCTATCAAATGCATCTCCGCTAGAAACGTTTTTGGAGCTTATAAACAAAGTGTATATATACAGCGCCGTCGCTTATAACGTTACTAGTGACGACTATTATAGTGCCATATACTTAAACACATGGTTTAGGAACGATATAACAATATACGGAGAACTCAAATGTTGCTTAATTTACAAAGACGTTCCCCTACCAGTAATGGAGGAGGTGGCGCAGAAGAAAGATTGGCAAATGATGGGACATGGGCGACTGGACGCCAAACAGTTCGTCTGCCCAAACCCGCTGACAAGTCTGAAGAAAGTGCCAGAAGCTGTGACATTGACAAACAAGTACACGTGCCCTGAAAATATGACGTCATACGCTAGTGTGGTGACTCCTACTAGGCCTGAAGGAACGTCTTTCGGCGTGTGTGCCAAAATTGCATACGGAAATCTTTCTGCGGAATCTATCGTGGAATGGTTTGAGTATCAAAGACACATGGGTGTGAGTAAGGTCATGGCATATACGTATAAATTGAACGAAGCAGCTATGAAAGTAATGGATTACTATTCGTCAATAGGGTTTGCTGAAATGTTGCCGTTTTCCCTTCCATTGCGAGGTATGTTTTAGAGACAATTGAACGTCTCGGATTATATTTACAATATAAGACACACGCCTCTTGACTAGTGCAAGACACCGAACCATTATTTTTACATGCACTGATATAATATATCGATCGAAACAATGACAGCCCTAGTTAATGGAATACACATCAAGACAAATAATACTTAGCATTGTGGCCGTAAAATACGAGGCTGCTAAATTATATATGATCATAAATAACTACATTTTATCTGCAGAACTGTCGACCCGGGAGGTCGGTATAAAGAACTACCAGGGCTGGAACGACGAACAGCTGGTCGTGTTTGACTGTCAGATGCGGCTCGCCGGCTACTCATTCCTCGGCGTTTACGACTTTGATGAGTACATCTTGCCCAAGAGGGCGAACAATCTGCTGGAAATGCTTGTACGTAAATTAATTGTTCACATGTACTCATAAAATAGGCCGTTAACCAGTTGGTAAATAAGTTTTTGCCTTATATGTAAGGGCTCTCCAAGTATCATCCGTGGGGTTGTCTAAAAGACCTTTGCCATAGCTGCATAAAGGGGTTATTTGTGTGTTATTGTCAAAAATAGAAGACTTGCTTGATTACAACGTTGAACATTTCCTAAGATGTCTAATAGACTAATTAATACTTTATTGTTTAATCTCTTGTATTCTTTGCTAGGTTGGATTCACCAAAGATTTCCCAGGTGCTGCAGGATTTTTGTTTGCAACCGAGGTGTACGTAACGTCTTGGGGCGAACGCGAGGGCAAAGAGCACGACTTGATCATCAGTAAATACATCCAAAGGACCGGCCACATTCTGGACAGGGCCAAATCCATTGCCATTCCTAGCAAGGTGCACCCTGGTCGTATCTCGACCCACGGTTTTCTGAAACTGGAAAACTACCAGAAGTAAGATATCTGTCAACACTGTTTCCGCTGGCAAAATGTCAAAGGCATTTTAAATTTGCTAAGTCGTGTTTCTAGAAACAATCTTTATGTTAAGCCTAATTGAAACTAAAGAGTTTGTAGTATGTAAAATGTACTACATGTATATGAATTAACATTGCAAAAGGAATTGCACAGTTTCATGACAAATACCCGGTAATGTGTTTTGGACAAAAGTGTAAAAGTTAAACAACAACATAACAAAACAAAAAAATCCTAGCCAGAGCCAGGAATCGAATCCGAGACCTCTCGCATCGCAATCCGATGCGTTACTTCTCGACCACCAATACAGCTAAACATATCTATTGCAGTCAAGCTATTTAACTGTTTCAACATTCGATTGCAGTCAAGCTATAGCTATATAGTTATATATTTAACTGTTTCAACATAATTGATCGAAACATAAATAAACAAAGCCGAATGTGCGGGCCACGCCTTTTCAAGAAAGTATTAATATAATTTTCTGTAATATTCTAACATGCCTGGATAACTACATTGCCAGTTTCTCATATTTATGAGAGTAGGATTCGTTGCTTAAGTTTGGTAAAAAAGTAAGATGTAAACAGTGCTGGTCAAAAGATACAGGCATGGCATTTTTAAGTAAACTAAACCAATGTATCCGATATTCATTTCCAGGCTGATCGTAGAGCCCTACCGCGCCATTTTGAAGCACTATCGCACGTGCAGACCGGAGTGGCTCAAGAAAGACGGCTACAAGTGCTACAAGAAGATACGGCGAATAAAGGACGACTCCATGTTGCCCATCGCCGACATAATCAGGGACAACGTGTATAAAGTGATTAACGCGGTCTCCGGGGGCTGACCTATCAGAAGATTGTCAATCGGGACCCCTCGGCGATTACTTCGGAAATAGTTATTTTCCGAAAGTTACGGAAATGGCCGTGTTGTTACGATTGGAAGATTGTGTGACAAGATTCGATGCTAGTAGACGTTGCCTCACTTACAAACGTTTATACACGTCAAACAGTGTGACCTTAACAGGAACATCTGCGAAGACGTGTTGACATCTTACATGTGTTTGAGACTATTGGTGAACAAAATTTGAGGACACTGTCTGGAGCATATTTATTCAGATGGAGCTTGCAGCAATTTGTTCTTTATTTGCAATTTACTTTTACACATCACTCTTACGGTGGTGTGTTCAACACACTATAGATACATCTGCAATAAGCAACCAACAGCAATGATATTGCAATGTCATCGGGAACTGCTATCATAATGTGTATTATAGAAGAAAATAAACCTCAAGTTTCTTTCTCAACTCCATGATTTTATTTATAAATAAACACATGTACAGTTAACTAGAACCTGAATATTTCTGGTTTTAGAGGCTTAAAAAGTCACAAATAGTCACCTACTTTTCACCTTTAACGATAAAAATATAGATATTTTAATGTTTTCTTATCTTAAACACTATATTTTAGTATATTTTAATATAGTATTGTGTGTTTGGCTCTTTATATAGCCGCGATCAGTAAATCTTGTACCTGGAATAGTCACTTATAGTCACGAAAAGTCGCTCACAGTAGCAAATAGTCACGAATATTTGCGTGAATGTTATTTTGAACAATAAAATGTTGTTTGCAATATTTTCATGTTTACATGTTGTCCAAATCCTTAGTATGTAATATTCAGCAAATTATATGGGTTTTATTGGCCATTCTACCCACAAATTGGAAAACAGCAGATGTAGATGGCCCCTAAAATCGGGTACTGGATCATTCTGCTGAGAAGCGAAATAATATTTCAGATATAAAACATCTCTTAATACGCAATTTTCTGTATTATGTTTTGTTAACGGTACACTTGTTTTTTTGTCCTTTAGATGATTATTGTGTTTTATAATTATTGGCATGGTCGTACACTGTCCTTTTTTATGAGGGTTTTGGAAATGTGAATGGCTTGTATAAACAATGTTAGTTTTAGTGAAGTTTATTAATAATACAAAAAACGGTGCTTTATGTAAGGCAATGTGCATATACTGTATATTGTCTTTTATAAAATGTTATCAAATAGTTGGGTACATTAATTTTGAAATGGGAGATAACGCCGTATTACTAGTATTTCTGTAGCACTGCTTACAGTTTCTTACACTTTGATCGGTCGGTGTTTTACCGCATTACTTCCCCTTTTATTGAATCTGCCATTGATTATCATTTGCGCGAAGTTTAAAATTGATGGTAACAACACTGTTTTTCTCTGTTGTCATGCTTATCTTAAAGGTTTTTTATGACTTTTTATAATAAAATTGTTTATTGTTATCTTACGAACTGCATTACAGTGTTTTTTTCAGGCATTCTTCTTAATTTAATTTTACAAACTTTTCCAGATCAAAAATTGAACCAAATCAGTAGAGCCTCATTGATGTTTACTTTGTTAAGAGTGTAGTTCGTATAGTGTTTTCATGTTGAAGGTGATTTTTTGTTAATTTTTATAATGGTAAAAATATATCAATCATTTCGAATTTAATAAAGTTATCTTTTAAAAGAAGTGATATTTGCTCAAATCTTGACACCATGCAAGCAGGTTAGACTTTGAAACACTACTAACAGTTTATTTTATATCTTACTGCTTCAAGTCAAACATGTAGCATACTTCTTTTTACAATCTCTCTTTTTTAAACTTTAAATAAGGCTGCAAAGGAACAATTTATATAAAAAAAAATCAGTATATTCCTTTTTCTAATGATTTTATGACTCACAGAAATGCATGCGTTCTTTCAGATTTAATGAAATCAAATGTACAAGAAATAAGAAGTAAACACAAGTCAAAGAAAGCCAGTGTTTTTAATCCTCATCAAAAACATATTTGTTATTTGTTATCTTGTCCTGTTGTATTTCTTTCTTACTGAATTAGAAACAGAATCACATTAATTAAACTGACCAATTACATGTTCTTCTACATTTGTTAAAAAACATTAAATTGAAACAAAATTTAAGATAATGATGCTAAAGAACAATAAACAAAATTCAGTAGTATCCTCTTTCTAACATATTAATGATTTTGTGTCTCACAAAAATGCTTGCCTTCATTCAGATCTAATGAAATAAAATGTACAAGAAAAAAAGAGAAAAAAACCCAACCCAAAGCAGTTTGCAGCTATATAAAAATCGATTTCCATATATAAATAAAAAGTGGCTTGTCTCTAATTTGATCTAAATGAGTAAAATGGGCCTGCATTTCAATTTCATTCAGAAGCTGATGTATTCAAGTGTCAGTAAATTTGCTGTAACTGGTCAGTGTGTTGCGAAGATAATGGCTCTGTCATCTCTGTCACCCTGATTTTAAAAAAGGCGCTCGATTGACAGGTAGCGTTAAAGCTTTTGCAAACAACCTCCTTGAATTAATTCACCAGACGCTTGTTTGACACTGAAAGATTGAATGTTTAATTTTGTATTTTAACTGGTCGAAATTGGAAATGAAAGTACATGTATTCAAGCATGTTGGGCTTGATTTAGATTTCACCTAGATAAATGCATGGTTGTATGTTTTCATATTCATTTGACTAAATTTGACTGAATTACTGTAATGTACTTGCTATTTTACTGCAATTTAACTGACTTCATCATCTTAGTACTTGGTTAATAAGCCATATTCTGTTTAAACGTTATGATATTTCTAATATAAAAAAGATTTTTTCTAGACTTCTTTTAAGCAAAGCACTCAAAAATCTAAATCATATGTTAGTTGATTCTCAAGAACACACTTCTGTAATAGCTACCTTTCACAGACTGCCATTTCACGTTGTAAAATTGTCATTTCTTAAAGAATCTTTTCAAATGTGAGATATAATATATCTTCTGCTCATTTTGATCTTTCTTAAACACTTTTGTTCAGTGTAAATCTTATAGTACAATTTGAACAAGATTGATTTCATCCAAATTGGACCAAATTATTTCATACTCCGCTGTGCAAATATCCTTCATATGTCATATAAGCAGACACTATAATGGTACAAAGATTGCCTCTTGGTGAGGTCATTTTAATATGTTTGATCAAGAAATCTTTATACAAGATATTCAATTTATAACACCACTTTGTGAGGTCATGGTTAATTGTTGTTATGTAAGTTTATAATTATAACTGAAGCTTGAAAGAGGCATAAGAGGGACACTTTTTTCAACATGATATGTGATTAAAGAATTATACTGACATAAATACCTTTATTAAATATTCATTAATATCACAAACAATTACAGTCCGTGTTTTGTCATACACCAGCATATTGTCACTAAATAATATTTAGACAAATTATAATTCACCAATACTTGCAAACTAGCACCAAATGTATTATCAAATGTTCATTACAAAATCTTATGATGTACAAACACACAGGGGATCAACTAGTAACTACTCGTGATCCATTTTTGTGATATTTCTCAGTTTCTTTTGATCATATATAAATGGTATAAGTCTGGTTTTTATTCCGTGTATTAGATTTGACTATGATTATTATTTAAGGATTGATTGCTATTTTCATGCGCATATGGAGTAAAAACGCTCAGAGGGAGGTTTGAAAATTCCATGAAGGTGTTAGCGCTTCTCGATGAATTTTTAAACCTCTATCCTAGCGTTCATACTCCATATGTGCACGAAAATAGCAATCAGTCCTTATATTTATATTTTTCTGAGTTTATGCACATGTTTTTCAACTCTTAATTCACAATAGTATAGGAAATATTAACAATTATATGCTTATTTATCGTCCACTTTCAACACTGTTTCAGGAGTTAAGCACAATGGCGTAGTCGTTTTCTATTTGCACATTGACATTGTGCTGACAAATAAACTTTCTTGTATCTCGAGTGACGTACCCTAGCAGGTTAAAACAATTAACCGTCATAAGTGTAATAAGTGAATGGAAATGTATTGTGTTACTGTACGCCCAATATTTGTGTCATTTAAAACTAAATTTTTGATTTATGATGTAACAATTGTATTTTTGTGCAAGTGTTTAAAAAATCGTATGATAGGTGTCACGATCATGTGATTTAGAGATCTCCAATTTCATAAAATCTAATAGCAACAAAGGGGTCATTCTTTAACAGGGAAGTAATGATGTTTGAATTTGGGGAAAAAATGATTCCTATTAGCAAAAACATTAACCAAATGAAGACATGCATGTTTATGTAATTGCATAATTTGGCAGTGCTTGCCTCGGCTTTATACGTTTTTTTGCTAGCTGAAAGATCAATTATCTTGATGAAAAATGAAATTCTACACCAAAGCATTCTTCCAATAGGAAATTCTCATCTGCCAATAGCAAAATAATTACTGAGAATAGA
>Ga0224511_10001382_pt1 | contig 14520 bp, 5 predicted proteins | sample SF_May12_sed_USG_2_FD_169988 | JGI IMG/M metagenome (GOLD analysis project Ga0224511, IMG submission 169988) | Sediment microbial communities from San Francisco Bay, California, United States - SF_May12_sed_USGS_8_1 | ecosystem: Environmental > Aquatic > Marine > Sediment | place: USA...
CAAGTAGTCTCCGGCGACCTCCGACTGAATCGGAGGCGCCCTGCGACGACTCATACGCTTTCTGTGATCGTCTCCGACGAATCGTACGGTGGAATCGTAATAAATCGCCGTATATATAAGGGCGCCTTCGACCGGATTGCTAAAAGTTTGAGACGCTCTTGCTGCAGGAGGCTGTGACAGGTCAGAAAACCCTCCTTTTACATAAACAAACGCTCGCAGGTGTCGTCTCCAATCGCCTCCAATGCAATCGGAGGCCATCGGAGACTCATCCCACGATTTTCGACAAAACCTGGTCAAAATCCTTTAAACAATCTCAGACAATGTGACTGCTTCACTTTTATTAGGATTATTGCTACGATTGTTCAAGGATTCTTATTTTCTACGACGACACCCGGCCAAAACTTATCTCCGACAGATCGCCAACATTGTGACTGAGCCATAACACTTAGCATTTGACCTTATTCTAGGACACTGATAGACGTGAGTTCACGTTGTTATAGTTAAAGCAAAATCCAATCATCTATTAAGACCAAATGTTTTATTGAATATAGTTAAAAACATAAATACCTTAATCGGAACGGATTGTTGTTCTTGTTGTATATAGTAAAAGGTCTAATTTGTTTTATTACAGGTACCTTTATAATAGCCTTGTTACATATTTCAATTATTAATTATTTTTTCGCCAATATATATTATATATGAATATGTAATAGTATTTGAATACCAAATGTACAAACATATATGTAGAAAGCCATGCGGTCATTAAAGGAAACATTTGAATGTGTATTAGCTTTGTTCAACATAATGTGTAGAAATTTAATATAAATAATATAATTATAGCACTTTTGTCTGTATGCGTAAATATTTGAGCAATTGTAAATCATATATGTGTACGTGACGAACTAGTACTACGCACATGTTGTGCTTGTGTTTAAGGCTTATTAAAAGACAGTTCTGGACAAAAATACCACGTTCGTGAAAAACACCATATGTTTTATTGTCTTTCTTAGTAATCCTCGTCGGAGACTGCCGACATCATTTCTTGTCCAAAAGCAAGTTTAAGTGCTTGCATGTGTAAGGAAACGGCAAAACATTAACTTGATGATTGTTTACTTTCTCGCAACGTGCAATGAAGCCGGTACACGCTCAGGTTTATGAGCAATAAAACTATTTCAACAGCTTTCAGACTTCATTACTCAGTAAACTCACAGACCTGTCATGATATTAGGCCAGCTACGTTGCTATTCAGGACAAAAGATAAAACGGTCTACGGATTTGTCCACTTCTGACTTTCAACACTAGCTCAGTAGTAAAGAAGACGGGAAATTACATTTGGAATCAACAAGATGTCTTATGAAGTCTGTATCGCTCACCTGAGACCGTTTTACCTTGGTTGCCATTTAGACATTACAGTATGCAGTATGTATTTTGGTAGAGGATCGCCCGATGATCATTTCAAAGAATTATCATCATAACTGGACACATGGTTTATAAAAACTAGCGAGCCTTTAAATACTAGATTTATTGGATTGCCTGTCGTGTAATATTTTTTATCTACACAGATGCATTTTACATTAATTAAATGTAAGATTTAATCTGACAGTGAACTATAGTGTGGTACTTTTATTGTAAATGCAGATCAATATGGTTAATCTTGTCATTATTATTATATTGTTCATATTGTGGGGTTTTCACGTCAGTGGACATTTTGCTAGACGCCCTTGTATATAACATCAACATATGCTCCATAGTGAAGGGATTCCGGGACACTAATGCTAAAGCCCTCGGGCATTTTATCTCTTTGGCGGGGCAATTATCAACCTCCGCCCCGGCCACCCATGTATTATTCTCTAAAACAGCTGGACTACATTTTGATAATTTCAAATTGTAGACAGTTGTTCTTACCAGTGAGTATCTGACATTTAAATTGTAATTCTTCAAATTAGTCTTAAAGACAATTAATGAGCTGGACAAACAAAAGGATGCACAGGAAAAATGCAAACCTCGAGTCCTCTTTGGTAAACCCGCAAGACATTGTCAACAAAACATCTATAAAATACAAGTTAGTCAACTGTAAAAAAATCAAACAAATCATCTGAATAAGAAACTTATTAAACACCTGCAGGCAATTCACTTACACAGTTTCATTTTTTATTTACCACCGGAAACTTTTGTAAGCTTTATATAACTATTTTCATTACAATATTAAACAATTTCGTATGATAACAACGGCTCTAAGACCTTAACATGTGTCTCGGAATTCCTTCCGGTGCAAAAGTACGGGTTAGTCCTGTAAAATTACATAAATATGAAACATAATACCAAGTTATAATGTGCAAGTACCTGTATGTTAAGTTTTAAAAAGCAGTCGTTTGATGCTGAGTGTTAACTTCTAACCGGTTAGAAGGTATAATGTTCCGACTGTTATATTCGTAATTTTTTCAAAGCGTTAAATTAGTGAAATGGAGCATTGTTTTTAATGCCGAAAATATAAAACACGGTATGTTTATAATATTTATGGAAAAACTGCAATTATATTGTTCGGGAACTACCCCTGTCCCGGAATCTCTTCACTAACTGAATTCCAACGATTTAAGGTTGTAGTTATTTATGACCCATGTGTCTGACTAAAATAGGAACGTATAGTATTTTATTAATGTTAGATATTTTTATGTTGTCTTGTTTATTCTGTGTACGAAAATGTAATTTCTGAAGTATTTTCTGGAAAATCGTTTATTTACTTGAATAATTGCACATCATAATAATACGCAGAACATTGACTGTGTGCATAGGGCGTACATTGTACTATTTAAGGTAAGACCTTTAAAACGATTTTTCTACGGTTGAGAAGTAAAAGCATAATATATATCACATTGTAATGAAATATCTTGTTTATTTTTATATAAAAAAAATACAAATGTGTATCCTTCATAGTGCATTACAAATACAATGCATTACTTTTTTTCGTAGAACAAAAAACTACTTACAGTCATTTTGATGTAAATTCCCATCAATTCATAAATAAACTTGTTTGTTAAATTCATGCAATACAAGTGTGTTTGAATGAAGCTGTCTATGTTTGTTAAATAAGACTTATACATAAAATATACATAAAATATATTTGAATTTAGTTTTATTTGCTTGAAGAATACAAATGACCACGTGGAGTGTCTAAACTTAATAGTCTTTAGTAAAAAAATTAATAAGAATCACGACACGATGTCTTCTTCTAGTCTAGACTTCTTTTAATCAAGAAACTGGCAAAAATGGGACAACTGCATTATCATCAGCATTGAAAATAATAATTTATATTCAGATGCTTTTTGTGCATGTATTGACTTTGTGTCTGTCTGTCGTTGTATTTAACTCCTATGAGCTTTGATTCGCCTGCAGTCGCCTGCAGTTGCCTCAACGCCGACTCCTCAGAGATAAATCTCTGACGAATACGATTGACAGCTCCTCGGCGAGATATGAATAATTATTATAAATAATGCTCATGTATACTAAACACCAGTAAAACTTCTCCATATCCCAAATTGTCAAAGGTTGTATTCCCTAGGGCTGTAACGAATCCATAAAAACATTCGGATCTGGATCCGAATCCAAATGAGGTTTCTTGCACAATTTCGGATCCGGATCCTATAATTCATAAAATTTATATTAAACATAATAAAACATGTTAAAACTAATGATATTTGGTACTTTTGTGTTAATAACTGTAATGTTAATATATTATATTTGAATAAATAATGATATTTTGATTACACATAAAAAGTATTATCCTGTCAATGAAATCAGTCACAATATGATTGTACAGCCTACAACAAGTAATTTTATTTTAAAGTCAATATACCAGTCATTTTTAAGCATTTACATTCCATAATAACAGATACAAATGATATCCACTCATTATTTTATGTGCAATGATCTGAAGTTTAAAGATTTCCTTTAATAGAATTTAAAAGGTTAAGTATTTAAATGTTTCTGAAGACATTTGAAATTTGACTTGTCAAAGCCAAATTAGCCAAATATACTTGTTAGTCATGTACTATTATAAGACTAAGACCATGGCCTTCTACCGACTTTATATGTGTATTGAATTATCTATTTAAAAGCCTAGCTGTAGGGTAACAAGATAATGAATGTGAAATTCAACAATGAAACAGGTGCAATATGTAAGACTATTTCATGTTATATGTTATATCTGGTACTTACCTTAAAAACAGAATGATAATATTCCACGAATTATTAAAATGATGTGTGCATATTCATGTTTAAAAGTGCATAAACAAAATAACTATTATTTATAAAATCCGGATAGTATGTCCGAATTAATGTGCATGTCAAATGTCACTTGTATTTTTAATTCAGAGGCGCGTAAAATTACTAATCTAATACAATAAGTTAATTGTTATACATGTACAATATAAACGAATGATATATTTCATTTATACATGATTACCAAAGAAATCTGTAAAAAGGCTCAATTGTATTGATTTTTACAAGTTTCAAGTTTCAAGTTTTATTGGTTTACTTGGCCCATATGGGCATCAGCATTTACAAAAAGTAACTCAGACACAAACATATAAATGTACATAGTAGTATCACAACAATCGGTGACAAGTACTAACATAAATTTAACAAAGGGAGAGAACACACATAAATCCAACTATAAATAAATTGAAACATGTAAAAACTGGTCGTGGTTACAGACAACTATTATAATATCTGGATCCGAAAATTTGGCAGGGTGGATTCGGACCCGCGAATCCAAATTGGATCCGGTATTTTCGAATCGTTCGGGTACCCGTTACAGCCCTAGTATTCCCAATAGAGAAAATTATGAATTAAAGTTTAAAATTACTTATAATATTCTGAATGCACTGGCTCAATTACAAATTAGCGACACAATTACAGATATTACTACAGCAACGACAACATTGAGAGCGTTTGGATTCCAAAAGACGCGAACTTATTAATGATCGGCTTTTAGTGTCACGTGACTCACAACTCTACTGTACATGAATATGTGGCTTTTGTTACTCATTTTGCCACGAATAAAAACAAACCTCTTTGCGTTCAAGGTAATAGTTTATTTGTCATCAATATTTTTATTTATTATAACAACAATTAAATATATTACATTAATCACCACACAACAAAGTTAGATAGAATAGACTTATATTGGTTACTGTACACGGTGAGCGATATTTTCTAATTTCGTTCGTCTGCAAATATGGTTAAGCTTAATTGAGAAAAGAAATTCAGAATTCCCCAGCAAAGTATACGTCCAAAGTGTGGACGCACTTCGGCTTTCCGCTAACTGATGACAGTAAAGTAGTCTGCAAGCTGTGTTTCGCACAATTAAAGTACAGTGGTGGCACAACAAATCTAAATATCCATTTAAACAGGCATCGTGGCATTGACATGTCTGAGAAGGCGCTTTGAAATTGTACACGAATTTTTTAACTCTTTAAAACGTAGTCAAATTGAGTTATGTAATTTTTTTAGCTTTTTTTCCTGAAAATCGCATAAATCTTATAGAATTTAAAGGCGTCTGTCAGTCGTAATATGTTATTTCTGACTCTTTCCCCATACTCACAATATATTTTAAAAAGAAATCTGGAAGTATTTTGTTTTATTATATTTCTTATTTAAGGTCCTGGTAAGAGCTTTAGTGGAAAATCTGATGTAAAAAATCTCACTAGACCGCTCCTGTCACAATGAATCCATTCTTCGTGGCTAGTAAAATGAAGCTTCAACAATCAAAGGTTTACATAATTTCAACTCGAATTTCAAATTACATTGTTTATAATATAAGGCCCTATAGCACTTTACATATCAGACCATTAAGAGCATTGATCTATGAATGCAAGCATCGTTACACCTTTCGATCAAAAGCAACATTCAGTGAAAATATAATTTTCAAAACATCAGACTACAGCAACTCGTGCCACGGAGAACTTCACACTGCTGGTGCCGCTGCATGGACCACAGACAGATGGACAAGTAGAGCGACGTCATATGACAATAACAATGTATCAATGAAAGATTTATAGTGTGCCTACATGTTCTGCGAGCAAGGGCTTCTGTAGTCCCACGATGACCAAAAATATGTGTCACCCTTCTAACTCCATCCTCTAATTGTGGTTGCAAAGTTTCTGCCGTAACAACCTACAACCGACAACGCTGCCAAAATGAGAAATGCAGCAAATTGTGTTAACATTCAATTGCATATTTAATAATTTCGCCCACAATTTATATATAGCATCAGAAAAAGTTATGGAAATAAGGGAGGTGGAAAACATGTTAGCTAAGTTTCGTTTAGTGGTTGGACACTCACATCGCAGCACGACTGCTGCAATTCTTTTTGGTAGAACACAGTGTAAGATTTACGGGAAAAAAAGACTAGTTATTGATTTCAAATCACGCTTGATTAGTTACTGTAGTTTTTTTATATAGTGCAGCGTTTCCTACAGCAACAACTTTATTATGCACTCTTGCATGTCACCAGATCTAAAACTAACAGTATGTTTTATACTTCCACTAATTAACAAGTTGAAGGAATTTTATGATCCAAAGGAATCCGACTGTGGCTAAAAGGATGAAGCAACAGCAAGAAGCAACAGTCCTAGATACACACAGTACATGGTAATTTGTGGGACAGACTTGTTGAAAAAGTGTTGAAACATTGTTTAGTGCAGGAAATTAAAACGCCACCCACATCATCTGAACAGGCTGACTTGTAAATTCTGGACCAAGTTCATCATTGGATTCTCCATGTACACCTGCGAAATAGAAGCAAGCATTGTAGTTTCTATTTAATGAAGAAGTTGAAGTACTACAATTAAGCCAGTACTTCCCATTTCAGGGCAGGTTAAAATTTCTCAGTATAAGTTGGAACCCAGGCCTTCGCAAACAGCAACTCCATTGCAGTTTTGGAAACCTTTCTCAGGGTAAAACCCAATGTTTGCAAAAGGCTCCTGGAGTTTTTCTGTGTGTGGAAGCCACATCTGTGGCATCCGAGAGTGTTCTCCATAGCTGGGAATATTGTAACAGCTACTAGATCATGCCTGAATTCTGACCATGTTGACCGCCCAGTTTTCCTAAAGAAAAACTGATGGACTTTTAATCAAGTGTTTGTGTTGTTCCTGTGACAATATAGACACAGTTACACTTGCTTAGCTGTTTTTTTTCTAAATGGTCATCTTTCTATTGGAATTATTTCACTCATGCTGCTACAGACTGTAGTTATTTTATTGTTGAAATTAATGGAATGACACATTTTAGGTACAAATTATCTAACTTATATTTTTATTTAAATTAAGGAATAGACTTAAAGATAGGTTTGATTTATCCTTAATATTGATGTTAAGATAAGGGGTATATTTAAGGTAAAATGTACACTAAAATTAAAACCTTGTATTATGTAAAAACTGTTTGCAAATCGATTATATTGTATAACCGGTTCGTCTCGCGACAGGAATCATAATACAAAGCCCTACATCAAATACTGTATGATCAAAATGTGACATTCAATATAGGGCCGTAATAAAGGTTTTGCCATCGTAACGTAATGTGACAGATATACAAATTTTTTTATCAAGTTTATCATCACTACAATATGTTTCCCATTTTATTTATACATTTTATCGTTCGGATTATTTTTTTTTTTCAAATATTAATATAAAATAAATATGTTTTATAATAAACGGTAGGAGGAATATGTTCAGCTTCATTTAATGTGCATAAAATGGGTGTTGAATTTGTTTTAAAACATAAGCACAAATGATAAAAGTGGCGCGGTAAATGGTCTGACATTTTAGTTACATACAATACTTTTACAATACGAGAATCTTCTACAAAACTGTAAATCCAGTAGTTACAGAACCTGTTCTCTAAATAGGCACATTTTGGTCAATAGGAAACATGTCTTCCAATCTTAGGAGTTTTTGCTGAAATAGAAACGTCGTAGAAACTGCTAGAAAGACTTGATTGGCGGTAATTGTATGTGTTTGGTTTATTTCATCTATAATGTTTTTCGAAATACTATTAGCCTTACAATGTCATTTTCCTAACCTGATGTTAAAATTGTTGTCTAGCAATGAGTGATAAAATATCAAGTAGGTTAAAATCAAACTACATTAAGGAGCATAATTCCCCTTAGAGCAATTAGCAACGAAAGCAATTTACATCATCAAATGTCTGTTATTTGCTACAACTCATTTTTTTGAAAATATTTTGTGATGAAAGGCAACGTCAACAACAATTATAAATATAAATGCACGTTTGTAGATATATCTCAATGTACATCATGACGACAATGTGTCTGACACTTCTATACTGCTATATGCCTTTACATTTTTATGATAATCTACTGTATGTGTGATGAATGGTACTTTTAATTGATTGTTAAGGAATCTATTATAAAGTTTGATCCGTAATATAACATTGTATATTGCATCTTTTCCCAGTAGCACTGCATATAAAATATTACATAGAGATGACTTATTTTATACAATTAAAATGTCGTTTACCAATAAGAAAAAGTACACATGAGAAAACAGAACACAAAACGTAAAACGAAATCATATAGAAGGTATTTTATTGGCATTAATAGTGCAGTATGTACTTTTGAGGCTAGTTGCAGTGCTAAACTGTTGTCCATAAAACATTGAAACGTAGTTAAACATCTTTTTGAAACATCACGTATTCTTGATCTGTGAAAAAGGAGAGTCCTGTGAAAGTATAGCCTGTGTCGGGAAAGTAGCCTTGGTTTTAATGACGTTGTTTATATAAAACAAATCAGAAATATATAATTTCACAATGATGTAGTAGTTTAAATAAGTTAAATATATCAGAGAAAAAGTGAAAGTCCTAAGGCATCTTATAGTGTGCATGCGAGAAGTAGCAGCCTTGGTTTTATTGAAGCAATAAAAGATGCCACACCACTGGCGTCGTTAAAACGATCCACACCAGTATGTGATCGGTAACTTTTAGTCTATTTGAAACCAATGTATTTGATGTCGATTGCCAAACATGTTATCCTAACTTATATTAATGACTTTCGGCTATTCTTTACTGTATAATCTACCCCATACTTAAGGTTAAGCTTGAGGTTTGTGAGGAAGGAGAAGCCATTCCTTTCCGTAAATGCAAGTAAGTATATGGTACCATTTTTTAACGTCCTGTACTATGTCAAATATGTGTCCGAGTCTAACATTTTGGGTCCAAATGGCAATTTAAGCGATATTAAGAATTTGGTATCGTTTGAAAGGGAATTGTTGAAGAATTTAGTTATAAATACAGAATAAAAATATTATTATTATTTTTGTCAATATTACCATTTTAAAATTCATGCCTTAAACTTTATAAACGGTGTACATGTCAATTATATGGCCATTACAGTTTAATCCATAAATTGGTGGTTATTTTAATAAGATAATTTTGCAACGAAAAGATATATTTATATCACTTGTAATGAAATGGTCACTGAAACGCTTTTTACAGTTTGTGTGGGCCGGTAAAAATCCACTTAAAAACAATACCTTTTATGCATTATTTTGACGTCATTTTACTTAGTGGCGTCATTTAAGCATTTGAAACAAAAGTCACACGTTGGGTCACATATATGTACGTGACGAACTACAACGCGCATGATATATTTGTGTTTTGGGCTTATTATAGTTTTCTCTAGGACGACGATGCTATTGAGAGGGAATGAGAATTGACACCATTATGGTTTATTGTGACTCGCACTAATTGTCATTGCAGACATTGTCGATAACATTTCATCTCTTGTCCAAAAGCAAGTTTAAGTGATTGTGTTTGTAGGGAAACGACAAAAACATTAACTTGATGGTTATTTACTTTCTAGCAACGTGCAATGGTGTCGCTACACGCTCCGGTTATTGAGCAATAAAACTATTTCAACAGTTTTCAGACAGTCTGACAGAACCATCATTAAAATTACAGACATGTATTGATATCAGGACAGTTCCGTTGCTTTTTCAGGACAATAGATAAAAAATCTCAAACACATGTTCGCGTTGCAAGTTTCAACATCAGCTTCGCAGTAAAGCAGAGGGGAAAAAACATGTTGAATTAAACAAGACAGATTGCTTGCGTAAGACATATTTCATGAAATCAGTTAAATATTAAAACAAATGTTTTACCCGTTTTGGAGGGGAATAAAACAAACAAAGCGCCTGGAAAAAAACTAAAGATATTTACACAGAACAGAAACTCTATCATATAAAAGGCTATAGCGAATCAAAGCCTTTATTTAATATTTATTTGCTTACAAATAAACCTGTATGTAAACGAAACATAGAGAAATGCGAATAGACTCGGCAGTCATCAATGTATACAGCGTTTTGTGTAAACTCTAACTTAGATGAGAACGTTATCATTGTTGTCTAACGAAAGATTTGCTACCAAATATATTGCGTTCATGCAAGGTGTGTAATAATTATATCAAGGTGTCCTGTCATGAAAGAGACGTATTAAACAAGGCTCAGACATGTGAATTTAGAGTTACCCTGTTATTGTGGTCGACTACACATCTCAGGGTAAGAAGTTCAAGCTCTTTACAAACATTACTATTAAAGACTCTCCTCCGCTCATTTCAATAGGAATCTATCACATTTATTGAACGATGTTTGAAAGGATAGAGAAGCCAGACGTATTCTCCTTCCATGATGAATTGACATTTTAACCACTATTTTCTATACGGATGCCACACTAAAATTATAGTTTTCAATTATTTAAAGGGGGATTAGTGTTCAGAATCACCAAATTTAATATTAAAATATAGTGTTCCATTAATGTATAGTAACATTACTATTGACGGCATACTTTCGTTTAAATTATAAGTTGTTGTTAATATGAAAATAAAACTAATCTATATAAAATATTTTCCAGGAGCCCAGTGGAAAATGTTTTAGATTTTGGCGCGAAAAGGAATCGGTGATAACGGAATTAATATGCGCATGCGCGTAACGCATCGATTAAAAAAATTTTACACGTTTGCTGTGCATGTATTTAATATATCCACAGTGTTTATCACCCAGAATGCACTAAACGTCTAATAATAGGTATAATCCGAACGGTTACGGAAGCTTACGAGTCAAACTTTTATGCACAAATGTCTTGTAAAAACGATGGGAATAAATTTTTATTGCTGAACACTAATCCTCCTTTAACTTAACGAACTTAATAACTTCATATAAAAGATTTCTGATTTTACAATTTTAGTCTTTAAATCGGCAAACTTTGTATTCTACAAACTGCCAGAAAAATACTCTACCAAATAATGAATTCGCATTTAAGTGTGTTTCTCCTACGTGATATATTAGATCTTTATTTCCCCTTACAAACAAGTATTAAACCGCCTTTGTCAGCATCCACAAAAACGTTAAACAATTAGCAAATAATGTGGTTCCATGTTAAAATGAACAAGTTTGCATGAACTGTTTTTCATTTTTAACTTGTTTTCAAAAGAAAGTTACTTTATTAAAAAGCAACCTAGTTTGTTCTATGGCCATTTGTTTCCCATCAATCAATCACCCACCAATCTTAAAACCTATCCTGTCGTTCTTGGAAATTAGTGCACTTTACCACATGACGTATTATATGGAACACAAATGTCAATTAACTTTGAGATATTGCTTTATTTATAGGAGAATGACCGTCCGTGTGCCGCGTTGATTTCCTTCTATATTTTGACATGAAACATTTAAATTAATGTCTCGAGTTTTCTCGTGATAGTGGCTAATTAACGCAGCACATTTAACCAAGGTGACGAGCCATGCAAACACGTACACGTATTTAATCAATATGTCCGTACAAACTGACACTACCGTGTTTATGTTCTTAAACAAATGTAACAAATCTACAAAGGCCATGGCATATAACCATACCTTACCTTTTTAAAGGTAGACATTACTTAGTAAGTACTAATAGTTTGTATTTAATTTAGTAAAAGACAGATATGGCTTGTCCTTTTTCAACAGTACTGAGTAGATATACTAGTAGAAGTTCGTGTGTTTCCGCATACCCGCTCAACATTGTATTCTGTGTCAAACCGTTTCCTTTCCCCGTCTTTACGTCATTTTATATAACCAAGCGTAACACAAATAAATTGATGATTTTAGTTTTTAATGTGTCAAAAAGTAAAAAAAAAACAACTATGTAAATGAAACACTTTTTCTTTTTATCAATTTGACAGGACATTCACGATACATTGACAATGGACAGTTTTGCAACTGTCATACATGACCATTTGGAACAGTACATTGTCATTTTAATAAATGTATTAGATTTGTATTGTCTTGTGATCATTTGACGTAGTAAATACAAACGAAAGCGTATTTCCTGTTTGTGATAAACCTTATCACACGAACAATGGAATTCAGCAAAGGTGGGAGGAGACTAAAAATTTGCTGAACTATGCATTGGCTGTGCATTTAGTCAGGTATGTGTTAATGACAGAAATGACATGCGCTGTTTTTGCCAAATGTGATAGGAAAGTCTTAGCCATGACACAAGTACATTGTAATTCATACTCGACATTGCGCTAATACTGTTTTAGACAGACTCAGTAACTAACGGCGTACATAATATTAGTGCATCCAGGAATGCTAGATTGGTGGACCGCCGTATATACATTAGCACTGGATATTCCGAAATTCCTGAATTGGTGGACCGCTAGGTGGTGATATCACACAACAAAAACATGTCAAAAAGAATTAAAGCATATAACCACAAGGAATCAATCCAATAAACAAAATCACTAACATTTTGTAATACGTTTTTTCGCAAACTAAATGGGTGAATGATGTCTTATATTGAAATTATGGGCATAATTACAACAAAAAAATTGCTTCTACTAAAGCAACTAAAACAACTACACTTGCACTTAAAACTTGACTTTGGGGGTTGAAAATATGATATTCGAACCTAGATTTTGTATCGAAATACTGGAATAGCGGAGGTTAAAATTCTGCTTAAGAAGAAAATGGGACCGAAAAAACTATTCGAAACACTGGCAAATTCAGTAACTGGTGTTCGGGTCATCGAGGTTCAGTTGAACAATGTCGATATAGCGAGAATATGTTGTAAGGATCTCTAAATTCTCACATTGTCAGTTTTTCGTCATTTCCTAGCTTGATTATCTGTGAGATGTAAGCTAGGTCACATATCCAATGCCAATTGTATATTAATGTGTGGATATATGACACGAGGACGTGACGAATATCTCGGTCATTTGATTAATTTTGTTACGGTTTGTGCAACCGCCGCTTCATATAATTCCTAAAAAACAATATGTTGTTGTTTGTTTCGATTGTGTAAATGTTGTTGTATTTATACATGCTCATATTGGATATTTTATTTTAATGTTTACGAAATTAAAATCCATGACACATTGACTTTAATATCGTTTACACATACAATAAAAATGTGTAATTCCAAAAAAACAACTGGCTGGAAGCAATTTACTAGAAACATAATGATGCTATCCAAATAATTAAGAGATTATGCAGTAGTTGCAAATCTTTTTCCTTCTTTTAATATATTTTATTATTACGTTGCACGCATGCATATATTAAATGTTATTATTAATTGAAATAAAATTGAAATAAACGTTTGTCACGGGGCTTTTTGTTTAATGATTGTTCATCATAAAATAATGTTGCTCGAAAAGGAACTTGGGGGATGTCAATGAAAAAGTTGGCCTTCGTAGATCCCGACCAAACACATTCTGTAGGCCAAAGACACTAATCGCCGATTGTTTATTAGTAGGTATCGACCAGCCGGCTCTAGACTAATATGCAGCTATGATATCTTAGGATTTCCCCTTTTTCTCAGAATTATTTAACTTACAACAGCTAGTGTTTAGTGCTTGTGCGGCGGCTGTAAAATGTCTCCGCGCACTATATCATTGTGTAGTTATGTTTTATGGTCCTCCAGGGTCATAGAGTGTATGTTATTTACATTTGAGTTCGGCACATGCGCTTGGAAAGTCAGTGGTGTGGCATCTTTCATTACCATTAAAGAACAGCTTTAATCCATCGAGGTTACTATTTTCCCCATACACGCAATGATTTGTAAGAGCTTTCACTTTTTCTCAGAATTACACCGGACACAGATGTGATAACTCGTGCTGTCATCATTTGCTCCATGCCGTTCCAGCACTAACACTGAGGTCGGAATCCCTCCTCTTGTCTTCTCCTGGGAGACATATGGGGCTCTGTTCCAGAATAATCCTTAGTTCTACCAACATACCTGGTATCGCTTCACTGCGGATGTAGGGCTGCAACGATTTTTTTTATTTTTCGATTCGATTTTTTACCTTTGCGATTCGATTTTTTCGATTCGATTCATTGGTCAGATGAAAAGCAATAATAGAGAAAGGTTTCAAGTAATTTGTGACATTAAAAAACAAATAAAGGTTTGCCTAGTACATGTACATGTATACTAAGGGCCTCCCTGACTATGACAGCCCCTTAGTGTGATCTA
>Ga0224511_10001383_pt1 | contig 14519 bp, 2 predicted proteins | sample SF_May12_sed_USG_2_FD_169988 | JGI IMG/M metagenome (GOLD analysis project Ga0224511, IMG submission 169988) | Sediment microbial communities from San Francisco Bay, California, United States - SF_May12_sed_USGS_8_1 | ecosystem: Environmental > Aquatic > Marine > Sediment | place: USA...
CCGCGGCCGTTAGGGGGGGGCATATATCCGTGACGTCATAGGGACATATCCAGGAAAAGTGGGGGAAATGTGTGTCATTAAAAATTCTATATTAGATTTTATGTTATATAGACAAGAACTGTTAACAAATACTATATTTATACACCTTGATATCAATTTAAATAATAAAAGTAGAAGACTTACAGTAACGTTCGGACCCTCGTACAGTGCTGCTGACTGTTCGAATATTTTCCCGTCCCAGAAGCCCCACAACATGACGCCTTCCACTTCCGGGTGGCTGAAGTACAGCGTCATCACGTCCTAGAATGTGAATAATTTTTTACCGCTTTGTATTGCATGTATATATAATATATTAAAAACAGGTAATAACAGTCTGTGTGCTGTAAATTTCGTTTGAGGAAATATTACGAGCTTTAAAGGTAACTGATGTAATATTATAGTAGGATTTACTATTCTATTTATTGATCATAAATGCTAATATGAGCAAATAATGGCCACAAATGAAACTGCCGCCGTACACTTTCAACTTTCTTTAAAACACTAAATATTTATTTTCTTGCGCGGTCATACATCATACGGGCCGCGGTCGGTGAATTTTCTTATTTATTTAGAAAAAGAAAATGTTATAAAGTACCGGTAATTAACACATATTAAGGCCACCTTCAGTAATGTTATTAATTATTAAGAAGAATGTAAACGCACTTGGCTTTATATACTTTTGCAAAATAGCAGTTCGAATGAAATAGCTATTATAGAAGCTGAAAATCATAATTATTATATAGCTAAACTAAATCATAAAAATCATGTTCACATTGTGTAAATCAATTAGCGCAATTGATTGATCAATAAACCAGACCATTAATTTGAATAACAAAACATTTAACCACAAACATCGCTATGTGTTCTTTTGTTAACAAGTATATTGCGGTGAATTTATTTACTATAATAAATACATATTGTTAAGATAAACAATTTTAAGAGATTATGACCAGCAATAACTATATGAGTAGTTTTAACACCGTTCACAGATCGCATTTACCAACAAATTGTCAACTACAGTGATCCCTCTTTGCAATTATTTACACACTCAGTTAAACAATTAACATAATTTAAGAAATGAATACTCTTGTTAAAGTGTAAAAAAACGTTTCTTTAAATCAATACCTGTAAGTTTAAGAGGAAGCACCTTTAAGAGAATACTATAGCCTAAGGGCTGTATACCAACGGATGTTTGTGTAGCCTGCGACAATACTTGGGTATTTCTTACACTGCACCTGTGTCCAAAATGTGTTTAAATATATGAAGACTTTCATGAGTTATCGTCCGAAAAATCATGAAAGCTGAACGACCGACCGACTGACCGACCCAGCGATAGGTCGACCGACATATCGACAGATCGACCGACCGAAAGACCGACAGATCGACCGATATACTCCCATAAAGGTCCTTTGTGGGGGTATATGATGCTTGCGTTATAATCGAAATAAATAGTTACGAATAGAGTTTTAATAGCATTTATTATAATTCATAAATAAAAAAATAACAATCTAAAGGAGAGAACCTTCTTAGGTAAAAAATTTTTTTATAAAACGTGTGTAAACTAACACAATACATTTTAATAAATATGGGTCCGGATACATTATTAAATTCAAACGCCGCCTTTTCCTGATTTTACACACGCATAATATTTCATAAAAAGGAAAGAGGAAGTAAATCAGTTCGGAAATATGGGTTTACGCCAATGGTTTTCGGGAATTTTGAATCGAAAATAAAACAATGACGTGTTTTATGGAGGACTATCCAAATACATCGAAACATAAGAAGGACATGTAAGAGATATGTAGTGTATTCAATATGCTAAGTAAATGGATATTTCACATCTACAAGATGCAAGAACATAAATTATAAGAATTATGCTCGTCTCAACGCTGATAAATAACAGGCTATAAAATAACAAGAACCCGGGATGTACAATGAACCGGTTCATGTCTGGTCGGTTTTACGACGTGATGTCACTTCGGTTAATCGCGGCCCTAGAGGACATGGGTGTGACGGAGTTGATTGTGGGCAGAAGACGACACACGTTCCTGCAGGGCGAGTCTGCATGGTCGGTGACAGACAAGTTATGTGGTATAAATGTTGTGTCATACCATTTCGGGAGTATGACTGAAGGGACCACCACTCCCTGTATGGGGTCGGACATAGATACACTGAGCTGTGACGACGACGTGAACATCATGTCCGGGTGGCCGGAGTGGGAGCGTAGGAGACACAACCTGCTGATGGTGAAGCACGAGACGTGTTCTCCACAACACTACCGCCTGCAGGCGGCTAGAGACGACATGCCTCTACCCCTTACACAGCCATATGATGAGTTCTGTGTTACTGATCATGACGGCAAGATCTACAGAAGCAATAAAGAATTCGAATTTATAGTGAGACAACGAACTGCTGACGATAATACACCGTACTTTCATGCAGGACCGTCACATAGCTTCTCAGAGATGTATGACCTTGTGTATGCGTATAGATGTAGAAAACTACCGGCAGAGTGCGACTCCTGGTTTACACGACCCCGACCTGGAAACTGGCCTACACAAGAAATGCTACAGGTTGCCCGAGAGCTAGGCTGTTTCCTGATACCTGACGGTCATTGTGACAGTGAATATAGCGCTGTGGAATGGCGCGTATCTCCCAGTCTCATTGAGCGCCATCTCATGTTCAGCATGGGGATTATACACATCCAATGTTACGTAACATTAAAACTATTGAAGAAAGACACCATTAACCCATACCTAAATGGAAACGGCAAGTTTACGAGTTTTCATTGCAAGACAGCACTTTTCTATGCTCGGGAGCAGTTGTTACCAGAAATGTGGACAGTCGACCATCTATTTGACTGCATTGTTTATTGTCTGGCATTGCTTCGTGACTGGGCGGTAAGCGGGCATTGTCCACATTACATTATGGATGGAGTTAATCTATTTGACGGAAAACTTAACAGCGAACAAAGAGTTCGTCTCCACACGATACTGACCGTTATCATTGACACCCACCTAGCACCCTTGGCTTTTGTAGAAACCGACAATCTCGGCGTCCGCCTCCTGCACAATGTGTACACCGTGGCCATCTGGGACATGACGCCAAGGAGGGCCGTGTTTCAAGGTATCACAGGGTTCCTGTCTGTATACGGCAATAAGCATCAAATGGTACATGTGCGTCATATATTGCATGATGCTGCTGACCGTTCACCGGACGAGATGTGCCTGTATCTACATTCCCTGATCACCCAGCCACTACAGCAGCTAGACAGACACCGCAGTGAGCGAACCTTAAGCAGGCTGGATGCCGTGAACAGAGAAAGACTCATCAAATACCTGCAGCAGCACCTTGCGTCAACAGCAGCGTCTATTTGCCTCCAGCACGGCATACATATGGGAACTAGAATCTGGTCATGGTACAGCGCGGCGATGAACACGGACGTCGCCTCCACAAGGCTGAAACTGGCATCAATGTTGTACTGTAAGGGTGACCTCCAGCTGGCGGCTGATGTACTGGAGGATGTTGAACGTAGGTACGACAACACTGTACAAGCCATATGTGGGTGTGGCAACATGGACCCATTAGTTAGGAAACCCCGTGAAACATTTACTGAGGCTGTTAATGAGGAAAACATTGATATATTGTCGACAAACAGGGTTGCTTACTGTGTAAGGTTTCTTCCACAAGAAGCCTTTTGTGTTCCGCCAATTCTACACTATGAAATGATCAGGGCAGTCGGAGATGACATTCAACACAGGCATCATACTGAACGTAAGTGGATGAACTGGGCCGTGGTTGACTCCCGGCCGTTCCTGCACTACCTACAGTACCTCACGTTCGGTGGTCTCGGTCTCAGACACAGACAGGAACAGGCGCAACGTTCATTGGTAGACATCATCGTGGACGGCATCGACCATGATCAGCTGTTCCACGCGGAGACCGCCGCCCACCTCCGCGCTCACTGCCTGGAGATGGAGAACCAGCCTGACATGGCGCTAGAATGGTACCTGTGTTCACAGTCGATCATGCCGAGAAACAATGCTGCCAACTGGCACATACGGAGACTAACTAATTTACAATGAGACTTGAAAGAATGTAACTGATTCAATTCAATGTTGTATTTTATGTATGATGACTTTCCGTTAAGAACACACTTTGAATGAGTTTTTGTTTGGCAACAGAACGTTGTTGATCAAGCAAAATAGGCTTCCCTTTCTTCAGTTTATTATTAAAAAGTTTAATTTACTAATTTCCTTACATGTCTTTGGTACATTAATAGACGTGTCACATCGCGTCGGTACATTATTATCTTGATCAATATGGGCATATGATTGAATTTGAAGAAATATCTTTAGTATTTTCTTACAAGGCATTCATAAAAAGGAGATGGGTGCCTATCAAAACAAATTTGATTGAACAAGTTAGATTTCAATATGTTATGTTTATGTTCATCTAATAGAGTAGGTTGTTCTTAACCATTAGTGTCTGTTTTCGTAATATGACATTTATTTTGTTTACTAGTATCAAAGTTCTAACATATTTAGACAAATTACATTTTTTGTGTTATATAAATTTTTCATCAATAAAATTAGAACTGTTTCAACATTAATCATTTGCGATGCAACAATTACACCGCAACCTTGTGCCCTTGTGCGCCCCCCCCCCTTGATCCGCTAGTTGGCCGGACACGCATCGGCCGATTCTATAAATAACTTTTAGAATCGCTGGGCGTCTTTACAGCCATCAGTCGATGCCCGTGCGGGCAGTGTACTGCGACTGGACGCTCACCGTTGACATCAGGCAATTTAAATTGTCTTTAAAGGTTGGGCATGCGCAATTAGTTTTCTTCTTTACTCTATAACAAAATCACAAAGTTTGACACCAGTTATTTTTATGACCAAGGAATATTCTGATATGTCACTATGCATGGGTGGAAAGATAAGGCTATAAACTATAACATTTGCAAGTTTTACAAATTTCTATGTTATGTAACTCAAAATAATTACCTTTGAATAGACACACTAGATTTTGAACCCCGAAAACCAGCCAGCTTTGTTTACGTACATGTACATCGGTAATCATACGCTACGAACTATTTGATGAGACCAAGAAGTGCCAAAATGGGTTTCATGTTAAAGCAAACATATTTACCTTGAAATTAATACTAAAACAGTCCATACAAGCCACTTTATATTTATAATATATTTTATCTGAAATGTCCCGACCTTCAGTGTAGCCGCCATTTGTGTCTTGTTGGCAGACTTGATGCTGAGTTCAGTGATCCAGATTGGCAGACCCGCCTCTGCCACAATGTCCAGTCGCTTCTGTCAAATTGAAATGTGAATATGAATGTTCAGCGCTTCTGTCAATATCAAATGTGAATATGAAGTCCAAACGCGTATGTCAATATAAAATGTTTAGGTCTACATGTATATGAAATCTGAATATGAATGTTATGACAGTGCTTTGACAACATAAGACATTTCTTATTACAAACACTGATGGTCGTTTCGGTAACAAAATATCAACACACATAGTTTTGTATAAAACAATTCCTTAAATACCTTGGGTAGAAGAAACAAATACAGTAATTTTATAGGACTTTCTACTCTAATACGGACAGTGGTTTTATATACATGTCTCTAGATAGAATCTCCAACGATATACTTTTTCCTTTTGTCGCCGAGTAAAAATGCCAATGTCTGTATGTATTAGTTACTCGCGTTCTGATCTTTTATGTTCCATTTAGTAGTAAACTTGATATAAATAAACTGATTCTAAATGCGGAAACAGAAGCAATAACCTTCAGTAGCGTCATATCAAGGTCCGTGTGTTTGAGGTGACTCTGGATTCCAACGCCATATATAGGAACACCGGAGTCCTTGAACAGTTTAGCCTGGTTCCGGAGGGCCTAAATCAAATAAGACGTTATTATAACAGGACGCAAACCAGTTTCATATGATACTTCATTTGATTAAAATGCGACATCGATCGACGATATTTACAGAAAATTGTTTACAATTTTTATAATAAATTTACAATGCAAACAACATTTAATTGGTACTGGTGCATAATTTAAACAAGATCAGAATTAAAATAGAAAAATAAAATAGTTTCGCATAGTACCAATATTCAGAAATTAACGTTTGGCCAGTATGGCGGGAAATAAATTTGGTGACCTTGTCCAACCATCTATGTATGCGTGTTTGCTAATCTACTTCAATAAAACACAGTTTGAAACAGAAATAACTTAAAATGTTGACTAACACAATAAGTTGTAGTTAAATCATAGTTTATATTTCTATTATATACAATGTTCACATAAATGGCGATAAATGAAATAGAACAAATGGGTTGGGCCACGAGTTATTACAACATTAGTTACGACCCTTCCCAGTTTCACTTAATTGTTGTGGCTGACACGCCCAAACACACATTTGTAATTGCTCCATGACATTTACCATTTACCATATCAGGTTTCTGCCAACTTGCAATATTAGACTCACTAAGACTGGCGAGGGGAACCTGACAATGGGTATTTCCTGACTGTCCATTTTATTCTTTCATTTCTAACGGAACATTGTAACTCAACGTTTAATGAATTAAGGCCAAGATTGTCAGGTAACAATGTGGCCTATTTAAAAGAAGATAAAACATAGTCTTATTTCATATTTAGGAAGAAAGGAGTTTGGGGAATACGGACAGTTCCCCAACTGTCAGCCGAGATCGTTTATAGTAGAAAATGGTCTATTTTGATCCAATGTATTCAGGGTTATGATTGTTCATTGACAATTTTACCCCGTAAATACAAAAGAAATCGTACTTCCTGTTTGTGAATAAACCTAATCACACAAACAAAAAGAAAAGTACAAAAAGTGCAGGAAATTAAAGTTTTGCGGAACTGTACATCGCTTACTTACCATTGCTCCCGAGCCCTCCATTATACTGAAGTCATTCAGGAAAAGCTTCACATTCGGATCAAGGGTGTGGGTATTCCGGAACATCTTCTGTGTAATGTTCGGATTCCCAGTTCTGTTCTCGAAAAATCTCCATGTATGTTTTCATTGTTTACGTCCCTGTGTTAAACGCTTAAAAAGTCCATCTTTTACGAGAGTAAACTCGGATTTGGCCTATAAAAAACAGAAAGTTTCAACGCGAAACGATAAAGTCAGCAGTGGCTCATTGGTAGAGCGTTCGCCCCGGGAGCGGGAGGTTGTGAGTTCGATCCAGGACCGCGTCATACCAAAGACGTTAAAAATTGTACCAGATGCTTTCTTGTTTTGGTCTCAACATAGAATAATAGGTATGACGTCTCTCTTTCCTTTCAAAACGCGTTCAACAAATGAGATGGATTCCATATGCAATATGAGCGGCCGAGAATGATTCGTTTACTATGAGGTACATTTTTGGACTTTCTTAAAGCAATCGGCCTTCAAACAAATAAAAACAAAGTATTAAGTAAACTATTTTATTAGGCATGCAAGAGGTTAACTTGTTAACCGATTAACCTACTGGTTATACATTACTGGCAAGGTTAACCGATAAAATTAAAAAAGGAAAATCTATAATAGTCTGCTATAAGCCCCTAAAGCCACACTAAACGGCGATACCACAATGTTTATACACCGTTCTAAAAACCTGTCAGCGCGCTGTGGAGTCGCCGCGTAATACGCCTAAAATAATCAAATTTGTTAGTTATAGCGTGTACACATCGTCCTCACAGCGTCCCTTCAGCGTCCTCACTACGTTCCCTCGGCGTCTTTATACCATCCATGACGCTTCTACGGCGGGCAAGCAGTTTCTGCAGCGTGTTCACGGCGCTCTCTCGACGAGCTCATGGCGCACACGCATGACACACACATACTAAATAGTGTACATTGAATAGTCTTTATAATGATGGGTTTTAGTTAAGGTTTATATTTGTTAAACAACTTATTACTGAAATAAAAGACAAACTTTGGTCAAGCTCTTAGTGTTGTTAGTTTAATGAAACTTAAATGACGCTTTCATTTTCATTGATAATAATAAAGACTTGTTGTATTTTTTTACATTTTATGATTATTTGTTAGTTTCAAAATTGCAAACGCCTACTCCAAATACAGGATATACTATTATCTTTACAGCGTGCACGCGGCGCGCCCACAACGCGCCCATCGCGCTCCAGAAAGACCATACAGCGTTGCCAGAGCGCGCTGTCGTACACTTTGTACAAACATCCAGCCGTGGCGTTCATTTAATGAATCTTTATTTGTTTGTTGCTTGATTACTTATCATAAAACGGGCTCTTCAAACAGTTTGGTAGGTGTATATATTATTTCGAATTTTAAACATAAAGAGCCTATTTAATAAAAAATGGTTTGTCAACATGTTCGTTTTGCAATAATAAAAATACGTGTATGCCAGATGTTTGTGTTGCGAAGAACCTAGTAGTCTCCTGGTGTGCTAATGATGCATATGCATTTCGGTTAAAATCTTGAAATGACAAAAAAGCTCCTTTATCACAAGTGTTTAATACTAGGAGGTTAAATAGATTAAATGAGAGAGACACACGCTGATAAGAAATAATTTATCCTTTTTGAACACTAAGTCATAGGATCACATAATGAATAACAAAATCTTCTAGAGACGTTTAAATCTAATTTTCTTCACGTAGACATTGTCGTCTAAAATTGCACTGAATGCTCTTGTTTAAGACAGCAAGCAAGTATACTGTTTTCTTACAGCAATAAAGGGACTCCACTGAGGTCTGGTCGTGTAACACAGTTAAAATGTCAATTTTCGAAAACCTGTTTTTCATGTTGTCAATGTGTATGGAATAGCAGTCCATCTTGTATTATATAATTATGTTGATCTCGAAAAAGAGTTAGTAGCGTATTTTCCCTGTTCATCAGATACATTCCAATATCAATTAAACCTAGTTGCCAAATCGACAGAGGACATATTCAGGTACCACAAAATAAGTTTTGATACACAAAATACATTGGAAATAAGAAATAATACACTCAGCAGTATTTAACTTCATGCATTTTCATATTGAAATTAAATAAGTAAACTATAGTTATCTTACCTCAAAGATATCCTTCGTTAGTAATAACTCATAACAACAATTTGTTATTAGTCATTAATTAGCCAAAACCATAGATTTTACGCGGACCAGCAGAACTCTAAAAAAACTAACAGCATACATTTCACACTTAGCCGTATTGATCTTCATGCATTAACGGGGTTTATCTTAGAGTTTTATAAGTGAAACATCAAAAGTTGCAATTGTGGATGCATTTTAGTTTGCTTAAAAATAATAATATAATAACTTAAAAACGTTATAAGCATTTTTCAGGTTTTTTTATTTTTTACTTTACCTGTCATCGCTAGTTGTATCACACAATGTGAACTGTGCCCATGATTGTCTTCAGTGCGACTGTGTTAGTTTCTAATGGCATTTGTATTGGGAACGTTGTACGTCTTTTGGCACAAGCCGAGACCTTTTAACGTTGAGATTTATCATGTAAAGGGATACGTGTATGTCAGTACATCAGTGATTTTTTAATGAAAATGTGGATACGTATCAATTATGAGGCTTTCGGTTTTAATTGTATTCAAAATGTGTCATGTGTATTTTTTAAATAAAATGTTTGTAATAACATCAGATAACATTAACAAAGAATATGATTTTCCTGATGGGGGCATCAAAAGATAGTGTTATGCATATCCCCTTCAATCAATTTTACTCTGGTATTGATACATGAACAAAAACATGTTTTGATAGACATGGGTACTTGACCCTATTTACAAACCCATTCATATTCCAAACATCCGAATGATGTAGAGAATGAAACATGTACAAATGTTAGTGATGATATGCAAAAAATCGTTAAATAAATATCGAAAATATCACGATATAAAGTGTATAAATTATTTTTCTCGAATATATTTAATAACGTGGGTTTCATGTATTTTGCTTATTCCTTAAAAAGTATTTTGTTCATCTATGACGCTGTCGTTTCTGTAGAACAGTTTACGATACTCGCCCTTGATAAAAGGCGTGTATAATCTTCGATTCACACACCTCGCACCGCACTCTGATGCGTAACCTCTTGACCATTACATTTGTCAGTTGTTCATATTTCCGGGAGCAGGATTCATTGCTTATGTACGGTTTAAAAGTTAGATGTAAACAACTATGATCAAAAGATTCAGGCATATTTTATACTGTACAGTAGTTTGTGGAAATGTTCAGATATTTATTTGTGCTATATTAACAAGAAGTGTCCTCTCGCGTGGAAATGTTAACAAAATATCAGCCAACAATCGCTGGACCAATGGATGCTGTAAAATAACAAAAAAAAATTAGAAACGTAAATATGTCTATATCTACAGGCCTATGTTCTTTTGCATGTAAAAATGTCTACATCTCTATGGTGTTTTCACGAAACTATGTATATATCTACAGTGTTTTTCACGATGCTTTATTTATATCTACCAGTTTATGGTGTCTGTAAACGTACCTATATCCACAAAACACAAAAGAAAACACAAAAATTGTTTTTTTCCTGAATGTGCGTCTGTCGCCTCTTAATGTTCTACGTGCTTTTGTGTTGTTGTTTGTGTTGAGTGTTGGTTTTTGTACGTGCCATTTTGTCATGGTGCCCTTAAATTTGACAAATCTACATTGTTTACAATATTCACTGTTTGAACATATCTTCAATTTATATTATTGTAAAAGACCTAAATATTCAGTTTGGTTGTATGTGTACATACCTAGATCTAGTGTATATTCACAGTATGTTGGTGTTTGCCATTTGAACATACCTAAGTCGATATCCACAATCGTGTGATATTTATCAACGAATCCAGATCCATATTTTCAATATTGTTGTATGTATATACGTACCCAGATCAACATCCACAGTCTTGTGGTGTTTACCAACGTAGAAGTACTGGTGTGTGATCTCCCGGCCAGCTTTCTTCACCGTCAGTTTATACACGCCCTGTTATGTACACACATGTGAACAATGTACTTTACATACAACAATATCGTAACTGACACATGTAAACAATATCGTTAACAGACACATGTAAACAATATCGTTAACAGACAAATGTCAACAAAATCGTTTTCCGACACAAGTAAACAATACCGTTGACAGACACAAGTAAACAATATCATTAACAGACACACGTTAACAATAACGTTAACATACACCATCGTTAGCAGACAAAGAAAATTGATACAGACTTTGTTGACGTTCAATCAAATCGCAAATGTTTAGTAATCAAATGCACGTTCATGCAAATGTTTAACTTAAAAGATCAGGTGGATTTGTTCTACCCCTATGTTTTTATAAGTTAATAAGTTATTACACTAAAACATGCGCTTCCTGAAACATTTCAACGGCAATAAAACAAAACTTAATTGCACATCATTTTTAAATGCTATAAGTTATGCCTTCAAAGCGCAAAATGTATTAGAGTGTTTATACCTGAAATACTCTTGCGTTGAAAGGGGTGTCGCCGTTGACAACGGAAGTGACGTCAGATCGCCACGTGCTGTGTATAAGTTCCTGCCACGCCAATCCAGCTGCGTTTGGCTGTCAACATGCATAAGCTTGTAGCGCAATCAAATGTCCAGCATGTCAACTAGAAAATGCTGATTAACAATAAATAAAATTGCATTACTTAGCAACTTAAAATATGTATACGGATATACGAAAGTATTTCTAGCTATTTTAAAACAGGTTCTACATTTTAAAACTCCTGTGTTGTTTATATATTATGTTTTTTTATGAAATGCTTATTACATTGTAGGTTGTATTTATAAATTGAATGTTTCTGTACAATGACAGAAAGTAGGTACATTCCATCCAGTAGCGGCTAAGGATTTTTAACCGTGGGTTTGTCAACGGGAGGGGGGTAAATAAATCGCGAGCGGAGCGGTCGACAAAAATTAAGAACATCTGGGGCAAAACAAATCATAGGTCCGCGGCCGTTAGGGGGGCATACATTTGTAACGTCATAGGGACATATCCAAGAAAAGTGGGGGAAATGTGTGTCATTAAAGAATTCTATATTAGATTTTAAGTTATATAGACAAGAACTGTTAACAAATACTATATTTATACATCTTGATATTACTTAAAATAATAAAAGTAGAAGACTCACAGTAACGTTCGGACCCTCGTACAGTGATGCTGACTGTTCGTATATTTTCCCGTCCCAGAAGCCCCACAACATGACGCCTTCCACTTCTGGGTGGCTGAAGTACAGCGTCATCACGTCCTAGAATGTGAATCATATTTTACCGCTTTATATTACATGTATATATGATATATAAAAACAGGTAATTACACTCTGTGTGCTGTAAATTTCGTTTGAGAAAATATTACGAGCTTTAAAGGTAACTGATGTAATATTATAGTAGGATGCACTATTCTATTTATTGATCATAAATGCTAATATGAGCATACTATGACCACAAATGAAACTGCCGCCGTACACTTGCAACACTAGATATTTATTTTCTTGCGCGGTCATACATCATACGGGCCGCAGTCGGTGATTTTTCATACATGTATTTATTTCGAAAAAGAAAATGTTATAAAGTACCGGTAATAAACACATATAAAGGCCAACTTCAGTAATGTTATTAATTATTAAGAAGAATGTGAACGCAGTTGGCTGTATATACTTGTTCAAAATAACTGTTCGAATGAAATAGCTATAGAAACTGAAAATCATAATTATTATATAGCTACACTAAATCATAAATTAAAATTATGTTCATATCAATTAGCGCAATTGGTCGATCAATAAACCAGACCATTAATTTGAATAACAAAACATTTAACCACAAACATCGCTATGTGTTCTTTTGTTAACAAGTATATTGCGGTGAATTTGTTGACTGTAATAAATATATATTGCTAAGATTTTAAGAGATTATGACCAGCAATAACTCTATGAGTAGTTTAAACACCGTTCACAGATCGTATTTATCAACCACAGTGATCCCGCTTTGCAATCATTTACACACTCAGTTAAACAATTAACATATTTTAAGAAATGAATACTCTTGTTAAAGTGATAAAAAGTTTCTATAAAACAATACCTGTAAGTTTAAGAGGAAGCACGTTTGAGAGAATTCTATAGCATTAGGGCTCTATACCAACGGATGTTTTTGGCTTGCCGTTCACGGCAAGCCAGTATAGTTTTGGAAAGGTATTTCCGGTTTGAAATTTCCCTGCTTTCTATTTTATGCATGCTACTTGCCCGAATGGAGATGGGAACCAGTCGAGTTTTGGGCGATTCCGATATTAGTACGTAAACTACCGAACATTTGCTAGAGGGTAATGTCCGAGTTGTTCCGATTATGATGATGTGATGCTATTTTTAGCGGAATGTACTCGTATTCGCATCTTCACAACATGGCAAGCCATTCCTTTTAAAAGGAAATTTTATTGTAGCCTGTAACAATATTTGGGTATTTCTTACACTGCACCTGTGTCCAAAATGTTGTTAAATATATGAAGCCTTTCATGAGTTATCGTTCAAAAAATCATGAAAGCTGAACGAATGACCGACCCAGCGATAGGTCGACCGACATATCGACAGATCGACCTACCGAAAGACCGACATATTGACCGATATACTTCCTTAAAGGTCGATCCTTTGTAGGGGTATAAGATGTTTGCGTTATAATCGAAATAAATAGTTACGAATAGAGTTTTAATAGCATTTATTATAATTAATAAATAAAAAATAACAATCTTAGGAGGAGAACATTCTTAGGTAAAAATAAAATTGATAAAACGTGTGTAAACTAACACAATACATTTTAATATGGGTCCGAATAAATTATTAAATTCAAACGCGGCCTTTTCCTGATTTTACACACGCATAATATTTCATAAAAAGGAAAGAGGAAGTAAATCAGTTCGGAAATATGGGTTCACGCCAATGGTTTTCGGAAATGATGAATCGAAAATAAAACAATGACGTGTTTTATGGAGGACTATCCATATACATCGAAACATACGTAGGACATGTAAGAGATATGTAGTGTATTCAATATGCTAAGTAAATGGATATTTCACATCTACAAGATGCAAGAACATTATAAATTATAAGAATTATGCTCGTCTCATATGCACTAAAACGCTGATCAATAACAGGCTATAAAATAACACGAATCCGGAATGTACAATGGATCGGTTCATGTCTGGTCGGTTTTACGACGTGATGTCACTTCGGTTGATCGCGGCCCTGGAGGACATGGGGGTGACGGAGTTGATTGTGGGCAGGAGACGCCACATGTTCCTGCAGGACGAGTCTGCATTCTCGGTGACACACAAGTTACGTGGTTTAAATGTTGTGTCCTACCATTTCGGGAGTATGACTGAGGGGACGACCACTCCCGGCATGGGGTCGGACATTGATACACTTCACTGTGAAAACGAAATGAACATCATGTCAGGGTGGCC
>Ga0224511_10001384_pt1 | contig 14517 bp, 11 predicted proteins | sample SF_May12_sed_USG_2_FD_169988 | JGI IMG/M metagenome (GOLD analysis project Ga0224511, IMG submission 169988) | Sediment microbial communities from San Francisco Bay, California, United States - SF_May12_sed_USGS_8_1 | ecosystem: Environmental > Aquatic > Marine > Sediment | place: USA...
CTATTGGAATGGGGGGGATTGTCCCTCATTCGATTGGTAATTTTGGTGCAACCCTGTGTTTTGGATTCGGATGGCAACATAATATGGCCAAGGTGAACGACTTTTTCGGCATCACCATCTTCTCATCGACTAGCAATAACCAAGGCTCAAAGACAAAAAAACTGCATGTATACAATGACCACAACAAACCCCATGAGTAAACCCAACTGCTTTATCATTCTGTCATCATGACTTGTAAGTTTTAGTGTCTGATTTCTGGCCGGGCGCCAGGCGAAATCATAAGGCGCTAACTGATGACACAGTGAACTGAAATAAGCGGGACTTCTGGTTTGTGATTGCACAATAGTGTGTTAAAGCAATCAGCAGCCCTCAATTATTATTTGGGTGAGGGTAATAAAGTTTGCTTCCTGGATAACAAGAACTCAGGAGCGAGTTAAGGTCGGATGGCTTCCCTGCTAATACCGTTAACTTTTTTCAATATTCTGGCCCATGCTGTACAACAACAATAAATTGCTAATCGCTCCCTGGAAGATTTGCAGCTTAGAAGAGGGGTACGTATAATAACGTACCTTTCCTTTGTCATCGCGGAGGTGATTTTTGTCCATTTCAGATGCATTTATCAGTCTGGTTATATCACCGACACCATCTAATATTATATTATCTAATACCTCCTGCATAGCCTTGACAAACACCCGATCTGGAAACTGATCCTAAAAAATGCAATAAGCATTTAGGTAATGTATGAACCCCAATGCAATTTTCTAGTCGTATCACGGTCTCCACTGTACAGAATTTGTTGATGTAATCATGGATAAAAACGTGTAGGCGGTGAGGAAGTGGAGTGGGGCCCACCCCAGTTACACCATCGGTACAAGCTGGCTCCTTAACAGCCACTTCCCCGATGGCCATCAATGGCTTTGGGACAACCTAATCATGGATAAAGTCATCAGGAGTATCATGATTTCAGCAACACTAATTGTAGAGTAAACCATTCTACATCATATTTAACTAACACCCTCGAGGCCTATTTCACCACAGCGAGGTATCTCAGTGGCAGGACGTGGGCATGACTTCTGCTATGAGTATGCGCTCAGAAAAAGCCTAGCTCAAAGATACTCGGAGAGGAGAGTGGTGGCTCCAACGCAATGGGAATCAATACAACCCGTCCTGCCTTTCGTCCCCCAAACGATCGCCAAGGTCATGGTCCTAAAAAAGCACAACATCGCAATTGATCTCGCAGACCATAAATACACCTATTGCTACACCGCAGTCGACTGAGTCACTTACCTCGAACCTGTAAGAAAGCCATTGATACAGGTCAAGGACGTCGTGTATAGCCTCCAGGTGGTGCAGCTCATCCAGGGTCTTTGGTTTATTTAACGGCCAGCCAATCTGGTCACCGAGCCATTGCACAGTAATGGGTTCACCATTAGAGAACCGGCGTACAAATTTGAGAAGACAAGCGGCGACGAACGGAGATTGCAGAGGAATCGGCGCGCAGCAAAAAACGTACCTGGAAAGCAAAAAGATAGAGAGCGTGTTTACAAAAAAATTTATGATAAGACCATTTTTTCATCGTAGCATCACTAAGCCAACGATCCAACCCGTTTTAAGGATGGTCCATGGTATACCTCACAGAGAAGGTAACTCTGTGAGTGGGCCTCCTTTATTTACATCGCTATCCAAATCCAACCAAGTGAGTGAAAAAGCGGCTTCGTGACCGGGAATCAAACCTGAACCATGACCCAGTTCGCTATCAACTAAGTCAGAGCTACAATCACGTAATCTGAATACAGCGCTCGCAAGGTGGTGCTCTCTCACCTATTTTTGAGCGACATTGGCACGTGATCTATAATATCCGCAAGCTGCTTAAATTGTTCGATGTTACACATGAAGTACTTGCTATCATCCAGGGTGCTCAGAGTAGTGAAGATATCTAGTAGATTACTGAGGGATGTGTTGGGTAGATGATAGGCGAATAATTCAATCTACAATCAAACCACAGACTCTCAAAAAAGGGACTAAAGGCATACAATTATTAACTACACACATTTAGGTAAAACTCCACTACGATGTACCTGTAAAACGGAAAATCATGTATTTGTGCAAATGCGTGAGTGCGCAGTGTTCGCGCATTTTTTTAAATTGATTATAAGTCAAACCATTATATTTTTTCTACTAGGGCACTTTGCCATTCTATTGAAGAGACCTTCGAGGCCTGAGCTTGTAGTCACGGTAAAAGTGGTAGGAGCTAGGAATTCATAGAGGGGCTCATTCTCACAGTAGGGACATTACTACAAAATTGAACCCAGGAGCGCTCTAGCCATTGAGCTATCGCCCTATCCCAATTTATGGTTCTGTGTGTACTTTGCAAGTAAAGTCGTGGCTATATTTACCTGTTCTGCAGTGGGATGAAGGCCTGCCTGCTGGATCGGGTCTATGGTTCTGCCGAGTAGTTCATGCATCAGTTCTATGTCTTCTGCCATGAACGTCGTCACATACCCCTTCTCCTCATGGGTAGTGCCAAACCGACCACTGCGGCCGGCTATCTGCAGAGCCTGTGATGGCGTGATCACGTCCATGTCTTTTTTACCCTGCGGGTCATCACTGAATAAAAAAAGTCTACCGTCAACGAGACAAGTATGCAAAGCTATCAAGTTTTTGAATTAGATCATCCAGGCGTGTAAACGATAATTTACCACATTCTTATGCACAATTTGTTATCTTTGAAAGGCGCAAACCTACATTCAAAATCCCGTGAGTGATATAAAATAGCTGTAGCGGATTACCAAAGTGACTAGAGTGCTTTGTATTTGGTCAATAGATTCTTTCATGCCGGGCGTCAACCGGACTATGAGCTGCTCACAGAGTTCTTAGCTCTTACCGCTCTAGAACAAACTTCAGGTTTAAGAAGACCGCGGAATAGAATGGCCAAAATACCACATGGAACAGCTACAAAAGTACCAAGGCCACAAATATCCACATATTTCTATACTTCTGCACAGCATGTCCAATAGAAGCAGAGTAGCTACATGAGGCCGGCTGCGGCGGCCTTCACTTACGTCCATTTCATCAAAGAATAGAAGATGATACGGCGGATATTGAGGTTGAGTCCCATGCCGATAGCGTCAGTGGCTATAAGAATCTTACACGGGTCATCAGGATCATTAAATCTTTCCGCTTGCGCCAGCTTGGTTGCTACGAAAAGAGAAAGGCTAGATAAGGGCAGCTCATGGGTAAATCGATTTGGCCTGTGGTAAAGAAGAACATTTCCGGGCGGTTTGGACCAGTGAACCAGTGAACCCTGAGATTTCCTCAGTGTGAGACTAGACACGCCACAGCTTGAGGGTATCTGGGGGATCCTGATGCATCCTGAATCATCATGAGACGAAGCTCACAGACTGGCATTACACCGCGCAGCTTGGTGGTGAACAGTGAAAACCTTCTGAAGTGACTAAGGAAAGGAATAGTATATCACAGACTTGTCTGGGTAACAAAAGTGTATAGACTAAACACGCACAGGCTGAAAAAAATACATAAAACGAGTCGGGGAGGGGGTACCAAACAAACCTGCTCATTTGTTATTTTTCTAATGCGTAATTGATCTAAGGTTACCTGGGGGCAAGCTGCCATAGATGACAGCACATTCCTTTCCTAGTTTTTCCAGTTCCCTACAGAGGTAGTATATATGAGCTTTGCTGAAGCAGACAATACAATCCCCGGGCTGCACATTAGACACACTCCGCAACGCATCACGACTGTATTCTATAGGAGTGAGTCTCTTGTATCTACAAAATGGCAACATTAATAAGAACGACGAATAAACCCACTGTCTTATTGCGGGGTCACTTCAAAGGTCATCTTGGCGAGTTTATAAAATGCGTTTTATAAGATCAGGCAGTCAGATTATAAACCACACTGAGAACAGGGAACTGATGGGAAAGCAGGATTTAACACTGGTAGAGCGCCAGGCTCTTGATTGTAAGAATCTGGATTCGAACCTCAGTCACGGAAGGCTCTTGTAGGGAATGCGAGCTCATCACATAAAAGAAAACCCTCACAACAAAACGGAGTATTGATACCAAGTCACTGGTAGCGCTCTACACTAAGTTATAACTGATGGACCCGACAGCTTCACCATAACGGAGAAGGGGCCATATGTACAAAAGGTTTTCTGTCTTAACCACACCAGTGTCAGAGGTTTGCAGAATATGGCCTACTGAGTTACTGATTTAGCGTTTCCCAGGTGCATCATTAGAAGACTTTCTGCTTACACCCGCATACCCATAGAAAAGGTACCTCAGTGTGGACCTCCTTTGTTTAAATGCCGAGATCAGAAACAGATGAGGGCGTTGCGAATGGCAAATGATTGTTCGAATTAGAAATAAAAATGGGGACCCCGGGTCCCAAGGCCCAATCCGCTATCCAGTAAGCTATTGTTTTACAAAGGGTAAACAGTGTAGGTAGTGTCACCTTCTCACTTCCACATCATCTCCAGTGTCTAATGACATATCCCTGATTATATCTATCACTGTATCCTCGCCGCAGAGATGCACCTCATCAGCGTTCACGCCTAGAATGGAAAAAAATACGGGTTGTTCCCATAGCCTGTAATGGTCGAGGGTGCGGGCATTAGCCAGAATAGAAATAGCGTGATACCAAGCATAAATAAGGCCATACATGATGCGTAGAACTGACACCACATAATCATAGAAGCTACTCAATTGGTACCGAGTGAAGGCTTGGTACAATTATGCTCGTTATATATAGGCGTATGTTACGATGAACCGCAAATTGTTTCAGTCATTTGTTATGGAAACCATCAGCATTTATGCCCGGAATAAGCAGAGTGTGAATAATCTGCGGCCCAACAAAAGGCCAAACATGATAAATAGATCTGCCATTAAAGTGTAAGTGAAATGTCAAACACAATGCGAACTTTATCTTATTTTTTTAAAGAACTTGCTATGGAAACCAAGCGACCTGTGGAATAGGCAGACCCGTTTGAGTAACTCATTATCAATGAACAATGATCCAGCACATAAAACTCTTATTTATACTCCCGATATTCCCTGTGCGGGGTCATGGAGTTTGCTCCCTTGTTAACAGGAAGACTTTACTGGAGCACAGGAGCAAACTAAGGTCGGATGCCCTGCCTGCCACCACCATGGACTCTTTCTGGGATTCGAACCCACAACTCGCTGCGCGCAAATCGTGTATTCTAACCATTAAGCCACGGCTGCTCCCTATTAAGCACATAAAACTGCCACTAGAAATTCGATTAGGCATACAGGATATGAATAATGGGCTGCGCATGATTGTAATATGAAATGGGATAGGAAATAAAAGCCTACCAAGGAAGGCTCGCACCCATGCCCAGCCTCTCTGCGTGTCACGAAGCATCTGAATTTCGTCAATAATGGCCACCTCCACATCCCTGTTTAGGTCAGTCATCTCCACTGTACAAGCAACATGCTCAGCCTTGGCTTTATCTGAAAAATAACGGATAGCGAGATAGAAACGTGAACCACGTACATATTCAGGGGAATTTGACATAGGCCATCACTTTTTCGGTTCCTGTGCTCAGACCAAACGTATTAATTCTTTTAGTATCGCTTTCTAGGTTGAAAGAATTGACCTGAATGCATCAGCAAATGAGAACACTTCTAGGCAAAGTCAGAATTAATAAGAAGTAGATGAGTTTGGTTGTCGAATGCATGCGTAGGTCCGGTTCTTACTGTCAGGATCGGCCAATTTGCGTTCCTCTCCTGTTACCAGGTCACAGCTGATGCCTTTCTGATTGCTGCGTGTTGCAATCTCTCCAGCCAACATTTTTAGTGGTCCGCAGTAAATACCGGATTTAGCCTCCAGAAATCTGCATCAAATAGGACTCTAAGCTGAAAACCTGTGCAAGTTGTAAAACTTATATTTTTTGAGAAACTCTCCTGGAGGTCCCGAGGCACTCAATCAGACAGGAGATTTCGTCTTATTACAGCCCCTATACATTGGAATAGTTTTACTCCTAAGTTATTTAATGCACCTAGTTTATATAATTTGAAAACTCTTCTTCCAACTTATGATTGCCAACAATGCATATATACACCATTTCTGTGTTACCCTAGTAGTATATGTTTTGACCCGGACTATCTACTGGACTTAGTTTCTGCCTTCTGCTTTCGAATATACATGTTTACTATTTTTGATTTCCGTGGACTTCAACGTAAAAAGACCTTTACTCCTACCAAAGTTATCCATGCAAAATTTAATTATCAAATTGAGTAAGCCTCCGATGAGCCTTCCACATATGTGAGGATAAGGAAATTTGTGTAAAGGTTCACTTACACTGATCGGCTGATCACTGATTTGACTGACCAATAAAGCCACGAAAAAGATAATTGAAAGAAATCCGACAGAGCCCAGACAGAAACCGATAAAAGATACCTCTGAAATGCGTGGTGTGTCTTGCCACTATTGGTTGGTCCAGCGTGAATGACTATCTTACGCGTTTTATGTCGAGCCAACGGAAACCAAGCAGCGGGCTGTGTTAAATCAGACGCGTGTCTCAAATCATCCATTGAATCCAGGTGCGGGTAAATCTAGAAATGTATGTATGCAGTGGTATGTTTGACAGTGATGGTCTACACAGTAGACAGTCAAACCTTTGCGAGGAGACGCATAACAGCATCATCTTTCCTCTTCTGACCAGTGTCAGGCGGATGCAGAAATGAGACTAACATCTTCCCCTATATCTAAGGCTGACATCGGCGATAATGCTAGAAGTGAGAAAATAAAGAACTTGAGCTCATACATTGAGTTTTGGTGCAGTAAAAACTAGCATCTAAATTAAGACATTGAATTCCACAGCATTTGATCATAGTGATCAGACATAACAGCCAAGCGCATTAGTTGGCTTGTCAACTCAAACTTAGACAGGTCTCAAGTAATATATTCCCATAGTACATAGATAATGGGTAGCAGGGTCTAGAAAAATTAGTTTCTCAAGGGAATTTACTTACTCGTTTGGCATGCCTGAGAAAGAAAGGAAATATGTCTGTGGCAGAGCCATGCCCTCGTAGTATGTCACAGATTTTTATGTGTAAGTCTGTTGGTAGTGATGGCGTCTGGGCGCAATATCGACGGAAATCTGTAAATGCATCTCGAAACAAAGTACTCTCCATACCTAAAAAAAACGGGGGGATAAAGTTGAAGCTCAAAACAGGGCTCGGGATGCACGGATGAAAAGAGGGGCTAACTGGTGCATCGGCTGAAAGCACTGTAATTAGTGTAATTGTCCAATTCACCTTGTTGGATCGCCATAGCCTTTACTTCGGGCTGCCTGAAAAAGTTGTTGAGCAGTCTGACTAGTTCATCCTTCTGTATAGGGCCTGCTAGCTCCTCTCCGATGTTGTCATTATCCAACAAGTTAGGCACACTCGTCTGAGCTGGAAAGAACGGTTTGATAATACTGCCACCTACAAAATTGCAGTTTCAGTTGCAGATGCAGCTGAATATGCACACAATACATTTTTCTAAATTGAAATAAATAAATAAAAAGACTCGCAAATAACTCATCTTCTATAACTAATATTATTTTTGAGGCAGCTTGCTTCCATACCTTTTTTCGAACCTGTTAGCTTCCGCTGGTGTTTTGCACATCCGTCTGATTTCAGGCTTAGCTTGGTAGAGGTGCTTAGCTGAAGACTGGCAAGAGCTTGCTGTGCGGCGCAATGAAGCCGTAAGAGACGACAAGCAGCTCTGTTCATTTTTCTGATCCAAGCCAAATTCTCAGCTTGTTTAGAACCACACGCAGTGACCTACAAACAGACCAGGCGATAGATTTGACCGTAGTAATATCGTTGATACTTCACTATTATGGTTGAGAATGACATCAGTGAGACCGACCTTTTGCTCTACGCTGCAGTTTTGCTCAAACCCCAAAAGGATGCATATAATAGTATGAAATAATGGATCTTGGCGCATTTTACCCACAACCCACAACCCACAACCCGCAATGTGATGTATACACCAGAGAGGCGATATCACATACTAGATATACATTATATAATACAGTGACTGTGAGATTGATTGCAGCTTTAGAAGTTAGAAACAGACATTGGATTACAGATGATTACACTGACTGAGTCCAAGTCAGACCCTTTGCGGGTTGTTGTGACTTCAAATTTGATTGACTTGTGTTGCGTCTGAACTACAAAGCCACTTATTAATCACTCAGTCAATCACTCAGTGACTCAGACTCAGTGGTTTAAGTGGTCCATTTACATTTAGGCGTAGACTCAGCGTTAGGATAGTTGACTAGATACTCTAGTCTATAGACTAGAGTAAGAATAAGATTCAGTTTAGCCCGGGACATGTGTATATCACTAGTATCTAACTATCTTAATCTTATCTGGTTCTGAATCATAATGAAATGAACCACTGAGTCACAGGTGACAGACAGAGCGACTCAATCAAGTCAATTGGTCGCCTAAAATTACACAACACGGTAATAAGTTGTAATTAATTGAACCAACTAGGTACTAACTAAGGTAAGTAAGTTACACTTACAACGTACAAAGTAAACTATAAGTATAACAGTGTACTCAGCAGGGTTCTGACTGTCACTGTCAGTCACTCAGTCAGTGTCACTCACTCACTCAGTCACTGTAACGTGTAGTGTCAAGTGGGTGTAGACTGTAGTGTAGTGTGCAGACTGTAGTGTAGTGTGTAGACTGTAGTGTAATGTGTAGACTGTAGTGTAGTGTGTAGGCTGTAGTGTAGTGCAGTGTGTAGGCTGTAGACGTAGTGTAGTGTGTAGACTGCAGTGTAATGTGTAGACTGTAGTCAGTAGAGACTGTAGTGTGTAGACTGTAGTCAGTAGAGACTGTAGTCAGTGGAGACTGTAGTCAGTTTAGACTGTAGTCAGTGTAGACTCAGACTGTAGTCAGTGTAGACTCAGACTGTAGTCACTAACTGACTCACTAAGTCAGTGTAGACCCAGACTGTAGACGTAGTCAGTGTAGACTGTTGTCAGTGTAGACTGTAGTGTAGAGTGTAGTCAGTGTTAGTGTAGACTGTAGTGTAGACGTAGTCAATGTAGACTGTAGTCAGTGTAGACTGTAGAGTGTAGTCAGTGTAGACTGTAGTCAGTGTAGAGTAGACAGTAGCCGTAGGCTGTAGTGGTACTGGACTGGTAGTTGGTTGATTGGTCATTTGCTTTGGAGTTTGGTCATTGGTATTTGGTGCTAGTTGTTAATGTTATGTTACTACACTACAGTTACTTAGATTAACTAAGCACTCCAAATGGATCCAACTTAGTAACTACTAACTTAATCATTAAGTTATTAGTTAACTTAAGTTAGTAGTTACTAACGTAACGTAACTACTAAGTTGGCCAGTCAGAGTCAATGTTAAGAAGCAAAGCGTTTTTGTCCATATGACTCACCGTAATATAACCACTCTACTGTCTCAAACACGCTTTGGTTCATGTATAACTGCAAGTTAAATCACGGTGTTGGAGGGTAAACATGGGAGGCGATCAACAGGGACTGGAGGTTCTGGACCAAAAACTTCTCAGCATGATCATCGAGAAAAGTGTGAAACGGGCTCACTTTATTAGACCACTAATGCGTCGAATGAAGGCGCTGGGCAGAGGTATAACGACACGCTTTTAGAATTTGGCCCAGACGACTATATCCGCTCCGCAATCGTACATAATTTTCAGTGCTTGAGTTGCATTGAATTGTAATTTGAAATTAGACATAGGGTGTTTGTTATCTCGAGTATAAAATGGTGTCCATTTGAGAGGAGTAACTATAAATTAGCGGTAGCATAGGTAAAGGGGAAGTCTGCTTTAATTGCCAGTGCTATTATAATTGTATTGGGAAACTGAGAGTGAGTCAGTCACTCAGTGGCTCTGAGTCTGACTGTGACTGTGAGTATGACTATGACTATGAGTCTCAGAGTCAGACTCACAGTCACTCTCAGACACAATTTCAGAGTCGGTCTGACTCTGACTCAGTGAAACTGAAACAGCAAAACTGAAAGTGAACTAGTGAAGGCAAGCCTGGCAAGGTGAAAGTGAAACTCAAACCAAACTACAAAGTTCTGTTCAAACTTGTACTGTAGAGTGTAGACTGTGTAGTCAAACTGTGATATTGTGATTGTGAAGTGAGTTACTACTTAGTACTTACTAGTTACTTAGTCACTCGGCTAGTCACTCACTCATTTTTACTTGTCACTGACTTACCCAGTTCAGACGGGAGCATTTTTTAAATCATTTTGCCGAAGGACAAGGAGGGTCTGGTGATGAACTGAAGACATGCAAACTGCAAAGTCAGATTCGCCAGACCACAGGACAGGACATCATGATGATGACGATGACGATGATACGGTGCCCATCTGATCCCGATACCGACTCACACTCGCAGTCACTCCGTCAGAATCAGTCAGTAGTCCGTCACCAACAGAGACATGACTGAAGTGAAGAGTGAAGTGAAAATTTGTTCGTTGATGATTGATGTCTGAGAGTGAAACTTGGCTCCGAATGAGGTGACTCAGTACTCACTTAAAATGTTAAGTTGACCAACTAACTAACTACTGACACTGAATGACTGACAATAAATAACCATTTACTTTTAGTGATATGTTACTCGCTGACTGACTGGGTTACTGTCAGCGACTCTTAAGTGTCACTCACTCACCCAGACACTGTCCCTAATGACAGTATCAGCATATTGTGTGACTGATTGTTAACATTTATTACTTCATACCATTTTGACAACCTGGCTTGAGTCACTAACTCACCGACTCTCTCTCAATGTTGCCGCATGTTGCGTGTTACAAACAGATGGATCAACATCTTCATTGTCATTGTCACATAGTGTGATTTTTTAGTGCGACATCTCAGAAACGGTCAAATTGAGATCAGCTTATCTTTTACAATCTACCGTGCGTTGGGATGTTCATTGAGCACCTGCGTTGCTGGCTGCAAGTGTATCTCATATTAATTGCAGGTGAGTGAGTTGATTACTCAGTTGTATCTTTTAGTTGTAACACCCAATTTTGTTAGATAGTTGTTTCAGATTGTAATTTTACTGTTCTCCAGTGACACTGTGTTCTCCGCGCATTATGCTACCTTGTGTATTTGTAGTACACTCTTTGTGCCGCAGCGAAACCACTGATTCAGAGCCTCACATTGCACTCCGCGAAAGTGAACTGAAAGAAACGGAGGGTGATATAATAAACACAGAATCTGAACCGCCTTCCGCATCATCTCAGGTGGGTTGAATGTTGTCGCTGTAGGTGAAACCCTATAAAACCAATGACATAAAGGTCACTGATCCAACAAAATGCCATTTTTTATGTTCTCATCAAACAGAAGATGAACCATTCATGGAGTGCACACGTAGCCGATGTAAAGAATTGTAAGTGGTCAGCAGGCATTTTACAACTGCAGCATTCCTATTTCTGTTTCATGTATATTTTGTATGTATACTGCGCCTTTATCGTGTCAAGGTTGGACTTATAAAAAATGCCTAGTAATCGATATGGTTTGTAAAACAATATAGATAACAAAAACATATCAACACATGCATACTGGATATGATTGATGTTATCGTCTTTTATCTAGTCGCAAGATTCTGAGTCGAACGAAGCCACAGATGTGCTCCCAAACCATTTAGCAGCGGTTACCGATGACCACCAGTCCTCACCAGGCACTCTCGGACAGCTACTTTCATACGCCTATGGTCACTATTTTGCCTCACCCCGTCACGATTCCTCTGCATTGCAAGGTTAGCTTACCGATATTTGCTCATCAGTTCTCCAGAGTAAAAGCCTGGTGGATAAGTTTGTATGGAATTTACAATTGGGTTCTTATAAGAAGTTTACACAAGGTCAAATGGTGACTGAGTCCCGAGATGAATACATAACAAACTATTCTATATAGTGGGAAGGATCGATCAAAACAGACTTCTGTTCAATATAAAGTTTATATAATCTTTCTGCTCCGCAATTTTATGGGGAGCCCGGTTGACCATGGGGTCAAAGGGAATATTTATTACTGTGCCAGCTGTCATTTGTTGACAAAGTCTTTAGTCGACCAACGACCTCAAATATCTTACAGGTCACTGGTTGTATAGATATTCTGTGGGTTTTTAATGATCAAATTTTCAACCCAAGTGACTTCAACCCGTGTATACTCTATGCGCGATGAAAATGTTTTTTTTTTTATTGGGACATGGGCTACGTCATTGGGAGTCATCACCGTCTATATAAATAACAAAATGTGAAGAGAGCTCCTGGCAGAACTCAGCTCAGCTAACAAAGCCTTGCTGAAACCCCACGCTAGGATGCATCAGAGAACTGGCCTAAAAATCCCCTCGTTTGAATCCCGCATTAGTCTTGGTAGCTAGGGATTTTCCGTTATCCGGTATCATAGCCTAAATACGCCTTTGATAATCTGAAGGAATTGTTGTTTATTTTAAATTTATCCTTATAGTATATGAGATCCTTTGCATCCAATTCTGCCTTTCTGAGTCGCGCCATTGTATAATGTAGTCTCTCTGAGCATTCCCGATCTGAAGGTGTCCCCTTGTCTCCCAATGTTCAATTTTAGACGAGGATGCTCAAACGACGCCGACACAGACCAAGCAATCGCTCGTTAATGTTGAAGGAGTACCCGCAACCGGTACTAAAACTAGTGATGTAGTCCGCTGTAAACTACGCCCCGAAGACCAGCGCATACAAAGTGTTAATATGGGTAATGCATAGCATCTTTTAGGCCATAGAGTATTAGGCAGGATAATTCTCTATTTGGGTGACAATGATAAACCTGACTCACTCCGGATTATCATACAGAATTAGAAATGCAAGGCAAAAATCGTTCATCCTTGTCAGCAGCATGATGTGTTGGCACTTTGAACATTTGCTCTCCAGTATAATTATTAGCCTGTGATCACTTCTCATCTAGTTTCCGAAGGTTCTGATGTTGTCGAATCTATTTGGCTAAAATTCACCACTAGGGTCCGAACACTCATAAACACATGTCACGGTTATCACAACATCTCAGAATTGTGTATGCTAAACTTATAAAAGAAGGATTAGGGTCTTTGGTTCGCGTGATGACATTGCATATTTTGTTTGATGTTGGTAACTCATAATATCTGATTTTTTGTAGTTAATGACTCATCCCTCCAGGAGCTTCTGAGGAATGAGAAAAATAACAGTGACACAACTTCCTCAGACAACCAAGAGTCGCTGTGTCAGCTGCTGCTACTCTTCGCTCCCTGGTGTCCATTCAGTGCTAAACTGGCCCCCCACTACAATGCACTCAGTCGTTCGTTTCCTGACTTAGAGACAATGGCTATTAATGCAGTCACTCTTAATTTGTAAGTCTCTGCGGTTACTTGTGAATCGCTATCACATTTTCTGATTAGCATCACACATTCTATTTTGTCATACTCGCAACCAGCGGCTTAGATAGACTTAACAATATATAAGAAGAAAACCTGTCTTAGGAACTTGCAGTATGCCCAGTCAGTAAAAGTGTGGAATTACAAGAGGGTGAGTTCAATCCCCTCTTCTGACAGAGTTTTCTTTAGTAGAGGTTTTTAGATTGGAGGGAGATGCCTGCAGTTTCCTTGTGTTACTTTGCTGTATGGGGGGGGGCATCGATAACAGTGGTTCTAACTATGGATAAGATCCACCACATTTGTTGAGGATCAACTTCTCTTTATGATGTGTGGTATATTAAATGCTGTGTCGTAGGCTAATTACAAAGTATACTGGAATCAACTAATTCCTAGAAATGAATTGCAACCAGGAGTGGAAGCAGTTCTCAAAGTGTCACATAATGATCACCAGCAGAGGACCTCTAAACCCGCAATTTGTTCTAGCTCATTCTCTACAACCCTTGCTAATTTCCATATATTTGTATTTATTCTGTAGCTGGAATGCAAGATTCGGGACCGTTTCTGTTCCCAATGTGCTACTTTTTCATAATGGAAAATTTGTTGGAAAGTTTAATCAAACTGAGAAAACTCTCGACGGTCTCATTTGGTTTGTCCAAAACTTCACAAGTAAGTACAGCTGGTATTACATGATAACTCTCCCTTCTCGCTGAGGGTAGTCGAATTCCCAGCAGGTGACTTGTAAGCAAATGGATTAGGTTGACTAACCCCCAACCTCTCAGGACCATCCATTCAGTCTTGAAGCTAGCGCTTCGGTTTGAATCAGCGTTGGTGTTGGCAGCCCCTGTAAACATTTTGCGAAAGCTGTTCTTTAACTGCGAACACTTGTCCAGACTGAAGACTGATCTACCTGCCCTCACGACAGACTCTATTTCAAAGTGACTCTCTACTGTCCTAACTAGGAATCATCATCATTAAAGGTTGGATGACAAGGCAATTTTTTTGGCTTATCAGAATCAGTGTGTCTCAAAACCTACCTGAGTCGAATAAAAGTTCATACTGAGCAGGGGATGTAGTAAAAAATACGGTTAAATCTTGGAATTCTCAA
>Ga0224511_10001385_pt1 | contig 14515 bp, 8 predicted proteins | sample SF_May12_sed_USG_2_FD_169988 | JGI IMG/M metagenome (GOLD analysis project Ga0224511, IMG submission 169988) | Sediment microbial communities from San Francisco Bay, California, United States - SF_May12_sed_USGS_8_1 | ecosystem: Environmental > Aquatic > Marine > Sediment | place: USA...
AAGAGATTGACTTGTCAGATGAGTTGCGTGATCAAGCATTGGTGTTCGATGAGAAGAAAAAGCAAGGTAAAATTCATACGCGGTATTAACTCAAATAATATACATCGACTTGTAAATAGCAACTGAGTAGTTTCCTAGTTATTTAGTGTACATTGTATCGATCAATTAAAGTGAAAGATAATTAAGCAAGATCGTACTTGACTATCTAATATCTATGTAATTTGAGTTTTGGTTAATATTTTTTTTTGGATTCCACATCACCCCTTGATAATTCATTATATGGAGAAATAGCAACTTTTGTGAGGCAAACATGTACATATATAAAACCAAGGTATATTTGTAAAATATATTCTCTGTTTAACAGATATTTAAATATTCTGATATTATTTGTTGTATTTTATTGTGTTTTTTTATTTGTTTATGTACATATATAGCAAAAAATAAACAAAATAAGTATTATACAATAGGTGAATGTTTTAGGGTGAACATTTAGATAAGAGATTATTGTGTGTTCATGCCTCCTCATTTGGGTCCTGTAAATAAGTTGTGATACTATCATTTTACCAGAACGAACCAGACAAAAGTCCGATATCGATCAAGAAGGCCGCACTAAAGAATTTCGCACACACTTCCTCATGAAACACCTAAGCGAACAGGATGACTTGGCAGCTAAGTTACGTGATCAAGCATTGGTGTTCGACGAGTAGAAAAAGCAAGGTAAAATTATACCCGGTATACACTCCAGGGGCTATTTGTTTTAACAAATATTCCAAATAAACTAGTTAATGGGGTAAATATTTAGTGTTTCTGACCGATTAAAGTCATATAGACAGATAACCACGATATATACAGAATAAAATAATAATACCAAATAAATGGTTCGCTCGTCTTGTTGTAGACTAAGAAATTAACATTTTAACTTTGTTAAAAATAGATGATAGGTTTAAACCTGTGTCCCTTTATTGTGTGGTACATAATTATGTAACTCTAATATAGTAATGTTATAAATGTTAACTTACCTAGCCAGTGCCTAATTAACTGTTCGTTTTAGACTATATTTTGTATTTTAGCGTTACAAGTATTCTTAATAATGTTACATGTACTAGTGTGTTAACATGTATCACCCCCTTCCATTACGCAGGTGTTTCCATTTTAAATTTTAAATTCTTGTTTAGTTTCCTTAAATCGTGGTAAGAAAATGGTACAGAAAGTTTTTTTATGTTATATAGTTTTTAGGAATTTGTTAAATAGCGAGAATGTAGTACTGTAGCGCTTCAAAAATACTCGTTGAATAAATAAAACAAAACATGCAAAGAAGCGAGACAGTAGAACTTGCGGCGTGTCTGACAATACATTGTATTGAACATTAATTTAACATTGTTGTCATATTGTGTCATTCCTTTTTTCATTATATGCCACTGAGCCTCCGCTGCGTTTGTGCGGTAGTTTGATATTTACAAAATGTACAATCAACAGTGCAATTGTTGGCATTAGTACAAAATAAGATTTAGTAAACGTACAAGCAGGTTATTTGTAACAATCTATCAGTATGTCACAATTTTAATAAAGAAACTTTTGCTGCACAATCAGAACTACTCGGCCAATTCCGCCTAATCGGCGATCGTGCCTCGGATGTATCTGGTGGAAGGATATGTCTAACCCAAAACGCCTACGCTGAAATATAGTTCTTACGGAAACCCACGCAAGCTGTTCGGCGATTACGAGCCAATCTGAACATTTTGAACAACGCGCAATCGGAACTACACGGTCAATTCTGTCTTACCGGCGATCGCGCAAAGTTAAGCATTCTATACATAGATGGTGACGTCACTATGTGCCATTAGCGCCCCTACGTACATCATGGTGTGGTGTAGCCCACTGTCCGATGTGTTCAGATTGTTGTGCCACTGTGTTGACTAAACGTTAAATGCATCAATGTTTAATGATATTTTTAAATCAATCGTTTGACCTTGGAGTATTGACTATTCATGGAAAATATACATTCACATCTAATACGCAATGATTTTGATATAACAGCTGGCCCTAAAGTTTAAACTGCATCAAATATAAACATTTCAACACCGTTTACATAAAGAACATTTGTTTGATGTACAACTGAGAGTGCATGAAAAAGCGTATGGTTTACATTATCTAAGCCAACCCTTGCATCAACATGTAATGTGTATTGTATTCTAACTTAAATACCCTTTTTAAAATAATAATAAATAATGCACTGTCATTAACTAATAATAGACCAGATTAAAAAAAAGTGTGTTTATGTTTTATAGGGTTCAGAACAAGAAGAGACGACGGCCAAACGGAAAGAAGTTCACCGTAGTTCTACAAATAGAAATGTGATGTACATATGTGATGTTTTAACATTTCCTTTACAATATATAAGTTTTCACAAAATTATGTATACAGATAACTTGAGACTGGTTCTTATGGGATACAACAAAACTTTACTGTATATTTGTTTTAGTGGCACGAGTATATATTGTGTTTAAAGAAAAGTTTAAAACTAGAAATCAACTAATTAAAAACTCGCAAACACGTGTGTGCGACACGTGACTAAACTGTATTTAAAAATTAAAGGAAATGTCATAATTTATGATTGCTTTTGGTGTATTTCGTAGATTTGAACTACGTTGAATATATGCATAACAGTATCAATGAAGGTTACAAGATATCAATATTGTCAATATCGACAAAGGTTAATAAACATGAATCTGAATATTGAAGTGCATAAAAAAGTAACGAACAAACTAAAGATGAACGAAGTGCGCAGTATCTTATGTGCCATAAGACAATTTGCATATTTGTTTTATATTCTATTAAGAATAATTGAATGCACCATGCTATATTTTACTTATGTGTCTGCCTTTTGTTTTATTCTTATTACGATGTACCATAACATTTGTATGTGATTTGTTTGTATGTACTCATTATGAAGACATTATTTTTTCACCTTTGATGGTTTCATTGTTATCTGTAAATCTATTACACATCTACCTATTTTGTGTTGTTCGTATAGCTCCTGTAGCGTCAACTGATTGTGCATTATACAACATTCATGATTTTATAGTCGCAGTGCCTGTATACTGTTTCACAGAAACGTTGCCGTAATTTTCTCATGTTTTTCCTACATCACCTACATGCTACCAATTAGGGAACGCTGATCAATAATCCTCTTACTTCATTGTTCATATCCTTAATATATGTTAATTAGTCTATAGGTACACTTTGCTTTTATCTAGATCTACTTAGATTTGTTTTCATATCTCCTTAAAAGTTAGTTCGGTGCATTTTAACATAAACACGTTGTTACATCGTCTCCTGCTCGTGGTTATTTTCACAGTGGCGGATCCAGGATTTGGCCTTAGGAGGATGGGCGTGGTCTTTGTCAACGATGGGGGTGGGTAGAAAATAGTTGAAAGTATTGACGATTGAAGTAAAAAGTCATTTTTAGCGTGTTTTTGGCATATTTCTAGAATTTATTTAGAACATTTTGCGTTTTGGGCATAAAACATCATTGGTCCGCGGCCGTTAGGGGGGGGGGCGCCGGGTGCGCCCCCTGGATCCGCTAGTGATTTTCACATACAACTTCTGCTAAAGTCTACTCACGTTTCATATCTCTGTCATTTATTACAAATTGTAGTGTTTGCTATATATTAGGAGGTTTTGTTTCTTCATAGTACTTCTAATTACGAGTAGTCTAAACAAAAAATAATAAAAACAATAAAATACTTCAAAATCGGCAACGTTTAATGCATGTAATTTCTTGTTCCGCGTGTTTCTTGCTGTCCCAATTGTGCTTTTGTTTGGATCACTTTGCCATGATGCACACAACACGTGTCCAACATTTTGTTCTAAATCATACCTTAAATTTATATTGACTGTATTTTGTGTTTTTTGTTTTTTATTGTTCAGTACGTCAACAGTATTGCGCGTGAACACATAACAACTGTGTTATTCGCCTTTTGTTAAACACGTGGCTTGTAAATGATTTCACCTTTAATAGTATTTGCTTTTGTTGCTGTCATTAACTTTGTATGTATATGTACTCTATGGTTTTTGCACGTTTACACATAATTACTGTGTTATTTGGCTTTTGTTGCTTGTGAGGCCTGTAAATTATTTCACGTTTAATGGTATTTGTAATTGTTGCTGTCATAAACTTTGTACTTGGTAATAGTGCTGTTTTTCATCCGCTAGTTATGTTAATATGCATGCACAAATGATGATGACGTACTTGCTATATTGTAGATGTTAATACATGTATAATTGTACCTGATTAGATCAATATGTTACACATGTAACTTTGTCATTATTTCTGTTGCTTTAAATATAAATGTTGAAACACGCTGACCTAAAATAATTAAAATGAAATGTATTTTTAAACATTATGGTCTGACATATATATGCGTGCTAAATATGCTAGGTAACTAGTACATGTACAACATAAAATTACATTATGGACTATGTTTTTCTGATGTTTAATCATTAGCATGAATTGTACATGCATTAAGCATAACATAGACGATTGATGCTCAAACGAACGTCTGAGTAGTTTACACAGCACATGAGTGAGAATAATAGATATGATAAAAAGTTGTTTTATGATCTGTATTTTATCGCTATTTTCTGTACTCATAATTTTGTTCGCTAAAAATAGATTGTTATATGATATTTTTGCTTTCTTTTGTTAAACATTGTGCCTTTCATTTATCTTTTGGGTCAAAATGGTATATGTAGGCGATATATTGTTTAGAGTTTTATAGATGACATTGTTAGATTTGAAAATCTTTTTATTTAGGTCATAAGTTATATATTGGTATCTTAAAAACATCAGCAAATTGAATATGTCTTTGTTAAAATCAATAGCCAGTAAAATAATGGAATATTTAAGGTGTATGAAAACTGAATGGCTCATTCAATGAATCAAAACTGATAAAAGTGCCAATTTAATTGGCATAACAAAAGATAAATTTTGTTTTACTTTATTACCGCGTGGAGTTGTTTAACACTGTTAATACGATATTTATGACTTATAAAATAAAAATAAATGAAACAAAAACCAAAATGGTGAAAGGCGGCATGGTGTTTCTTTTTAAAATGTCATATTCCGGAGTCCTATATTGTTCGTTTGCAATTGAGTGTTACTCTTTTAAGTCCATAAACATTCTGATATGTATATAAACAATATACATGAATTTGATAGGCATGTTAACAATTATATTTCACATTATTTTTGTCTGCTGTGTGTATATTATAGTTTATAGTGTTTGTGAAATACCTCTTTAAAGGAGCTAGAGCACAGAAAATTGGGTTGAAAAGTACTTATGTTAAAATATGATTTATGTAAGAGTCTTTTGTTGGCTACATATTTGAAAAGGTGAAAATGCATGTAATTTGAGGTAAATCCTTTTTGTTTCCGTGGATAAGATGATGATTTCCCCTCGTAATAAATGGTATATTGAAAATGTCCTGGTTTCTGCACATTTTCTTCAAAACTAGCACATGGTACCTATTGTTTACGCTCTATTTCGCAGTTATATAGACGTTTAGGGATACTTAAAAAAAATCCCCTGTTAATGCCCAAACCGTGCTCTGGTGGCTTTAAGCACTGTAAAACCAAATGAATCATACTATGAGTTCTTTCACCAAACTTTAACTTACTTTACAGCTTTGTTCTATCTGTAGCATAGTTTAGTAAAATTTTGACAAAAACACTTCTTAGGAAACACAGGCCATTAAGTGACCGACAAGTCAAAAACTTAAACGTGAGGTGGACAAAGTATAGACATATTCTAACAATATTCTAACAATTTGAATAAATGACAAACAAGATGTTTCATAAATCTTTTGTTAACAGTTTATCTGGTCAACCTATTAAAACATTGTAGATTGTTTGGTTTTTTATTCATAAAGTATGCTCTATTTAAGTTTAAATGTAAACATGAATCTTTCGACTTCTGGTTGCTTTTGTTTGACAGGTCGGCCACTACAATGTATTGTAAAATACCATTACAAGTGTGTTTTGCAAATACTAATTAGTTATTAATTCTAACGTAGGTTATTGTAGGTATATATTGACCACCACTATAATTAGACTTAGTATAATCGCAATAAAAGTATAACGCATGTTTGTGTTTGTTTCTTAAATTTCTTCAATAATACTTGGATAATAGTAGCATTAGCTTGGTATTAAAAACACACATGAATGCTTAAATGTGTTACCCGCTATGTAACTTTCCCCGGAAACAAAAACATGTATTGGTCAGTACAATGTCGATTGACTAATAGAAACGAGCCTGGCGGTACATTCACTGCCGAAACATAGTTTAAAGTTGACGACATATACACTTACGACGGTTATTTGCATGATTATTATCCCAACATAATATCTTAGTTTAGAGAAAAACATAAGTAGCATGAAACGTAAAAAGTTTTAGTTAATCAACGTCGACGAGTACGTCTATTAATATAAACAGTTCCATGTTAACGGTGCATACTTACGTTGAGGTGTTTCCATCTCGAGAAATCTCGTGACATTGTCTAATTTTAGGAAACCAAATTCCTTACTACATTATAATGTTATGTAAACGGTTGCCTTGCAAAGACAATATGAAGTCCCCAATTACAGACGTTTAGTCAGTCTAGTCCACAACCGACAATGATATTTCGTCTCTTATAATATAAATTGAAGAGATGTTCGAAGAAAACACCTCTAACCATCGTCATCCCCAGTATGCGCATTTTGTAGCAAAGAATCCCATTGCGTACGCCTGTGATGATGTGTGATGAAACAGCGTTTGAACACATGTCCAGCCGTGTGATAATTTACTTTTATTAATTCTGATTAGTGTGTTCACCGGAAGGCTTACGGCGCTTAACTTGCGTCGTCAAATGAAAAATGCATAAGTTTGTTATATAATTAAATTAATTACCAAACAAGAGCTTTGTCACTGAGTGTGACTAATGCACTCGACTGCAGATATGAGGATTAGGGGCACAGTGTGTTGAAAATGCGTGATTTAAAATTTGTTTCTTAGGGGATTACATCTAAAATCTGCCTTCTACAGTAATTGAAACTGTATTACATAGCTAACAAATTTTGACTTAGTACTGATAATGCCTATATGAAAAATTCAAGTATGAAAATCAACAAAGAGCAATTACTCCAAAAGTATGATGCATAGAGTTATGGTTCTTGTGCACTGCACTTCAGCTCAATGAGTTAATCTGTCTATAAAATTTCAAGTATGTAGCTGGAATACTTTTTGAGTTATGCTCCGGACAAAATTCAACAATGAAAAGGAACAATGGGAAATAACTCCAAACGTATGAAACTTTGAGTTATGGTTCTTGTGCCCTGCACTTTTCACCAATGAGATCTATCTACCTATGAAGTTTCATGTTGATGCCTTGCATAATTTTAAAGTTATCCTCCGGACAAAAAAGGACGGACAGACAGACGGACGGAGGACGGACGGACGAAGGACGGACGGACGGATGAACGAGTCGATCATTATATGCCACCCTTCGGGGGGGGGGATAAAAAGTTATATATTTTATTAAAACTTTTTAACCGTGTAGTTTGTGAAACATAAATTAAATACGTCTTATTTAAATGTAAAGGAAAGCAATTTATGGTATTTTACCTCACATAATTATGAATAGAGTGTACACTGTTAAATCTTGTTTCAAAATAACAAAAAAAATCAAAAATGATAAAACGGGGCCTGGTGATTCATCTTATAATGTCATATTTTCAAATGTTACCAGGTTTGTAATTCTTATGTATTGCTGCAAATGTGTTTCAATTAAGCGTCGTGTGTTCACCTTAAAGGCGCATTAGTGTTCAAAATCAACAAATTTAATACAAAAATAACATTCCATTAAAAACAGTTACAGTAGCATTACTATTGGCGGCCTACTTTCGTTTAAATTAAAAGTTGTTAAGATAAAATAAAATAAATATATAGAATATTTTGCCAGATGCCCAGTGAAAAAATGTTTCATATTTTGGCGCGAAAAACAATCGGCGATATCGGAGACCCAGGAAATAATATGCGAATGCGCGTTACGCATCGATTTAAAATTCGTTTAATGATAGGTTTAATCTGAACGGTTACGGAAGCTTACGAGTCACACCCTAAGTCTCTAATATCGCCGATTGCTTTTCGCCCCAAAATATAAACAACATGATATATTTACTTCTTTAAAATATGAATAGTGTGTACATTGTTAAATCTTGTTTATAAAATCAAAAATCTTAAAAAGGTGCCCGATGATTCATCTTATAATGCCATACCCTTAAATGTTACAATGTTTTTTAATTCGCCTCTATGGTTGCAAATGTGTGTTCCAATAAAGCGTCGTAATCCTTGAACTCGACACTAGTACAGGTCTGACATATGACGATGTGTCGCTTGAACTGTGAGTATTCATCATCGGTTTATCTGGAACTGTGCGTATTCATCACCGGTTCATCTTGAACTGTAAGTATTCATCATCGTTTCATCTTGAACAGTGAGTATTCATCATCGGTTCATCTTGAACTGTGAATATTCATCATCGTTTTATCTTGAACTGTGAGTATTCATCATCGGTTCATCTTGAACTGTGGGTATTCATCATCGTTTCATCTTGAACTGTGAGTATTCATCATCGTTTCATCTTGAACTGTGAGTTTTCATCATCGTTTCATCTTGAACTGTGAGTATTCATCATCGCTTTATCTTGAACTGTGAGTAATTATCATCGGTTCATCTTGAGCTGTGAGTATTCCTCATCGGTTCATCTTGAGATGTGGGTATTTATTATCGGTTCATCTTGAACTGTGAGTATTAATCATCGGTTCATCTTGAACAGTGAGTATTCATCATCGGTTCATCTTGAACTGTGAGTATTCATCATCGGTTCATCTTGAACTGTGAGTATTCATCATCGTTTCATCCTGAACTGTGAGTATTCATCATCGGTTTATCTGGAACTCAGAGTATTTATCATCGGTTCATCTGGAACTGTGAGTATTCATCATCGTTTCATCTTGAACTGTGAGTATTCATCATCGGTTCATCTTGAACTGTGGGTATTCATCATCGTTATCTTGAACTGTGAGTATTCATCATGGTTTCATCTTGAACTGTGAGTTTTCATCATCGTTTCATCTTGAACTGTGAGTATTCATCATCGGTTCATCTTGAACTGTGAGTATTCATCATCGGTTCATCTTGAACTGTGAGTATTTATCATCGGTTCATCTTGACAAGGGAACATATCATAACACAAACATTAAAAGTTTCGGCTAATTATAAAACTTATGAAGAATACGTATGTTTCCTAAGCCATGCTAACATAGACAATTGGTTTCATCTGCATCGGTGACTTAGAGGAAAATACGTTGGGCCCGTAAGCGGGTGGTCGTGTGTTTAATATTGGACTTAGAAAAACCAGAAATAAACAGATTGTGGTGAAGTTTCGTAAAGTGCGATGGTTTTGTACATTCAGAATATCCTTTTTAATGCCTTGAATTAGATAAAATGTAAAATTAACATTATTCATATAATTTTCACAATAACGGAAAGTAAATTAAGAGGACGTTAATTTTTTCGGGAGTGTATTATGCATAATACAAATATTTTATTAAACTGCCATTAACAATAAATATTCACTCTTGGAAATACTAGTAATCCCCACCGACAAAGACAGCTTCTGATACTAATTGCATTGCAGCCATTGGGATTTAACTCAAATGTTTCACCATACTTCAGATCTAATGAAATAAGCTCCGGCATACGTGTAGGTCTTAAAACATTCAGATGCGGGCAGTTACATCAAACGAAGTCGACACAGGACACAACCCAGTATGGAACATATTATCTAAAACTATTATAGATAAGCCGTTCCATGCGGCCAAGCATGACGTGTAAAATATTAATTATACCTTCAGGACTGCATGGCTATTCAATATTGAAAGGTTAGGTCTGCAATCCCACGTTTCAATTGAACGCAACCCGTGCGTGCATGCTCAGCTTGCTGAAACGACATATGTAAGACCTTAAATGCATATCATTTATTCTACAGGGCTAAAGCTGATTTTAGTCACACTGATTACTGCAGGCGATAAGTAATCCACGGCATCACACAGTGGGTGTTACATGTAGTTGGAATACAAGACAACCAAAACGTGCACAAGGTAGTTTCATTCAACGTTATGTTATATTGTTGACTTTCGTTACATTGTGAGAACGTTCGTTTTAGTGGCAATAAAGCTGTGACTTTAATTAACCATGTATAACAGTCTAGTAAGATTATCAAAAAATTAAGAAATAGAATATTACAATAGTCATTTTGTGTTGAACTATGATGCACATGCGGGTAAACTGTAACATATCGGCAGCATTGTAGTTTGATCGACAGGCAAGAGTTATTTAGTCAGGAGTTGCGTGTAGTGTTACCATAAGTCGAAATGTGGCTAACGAGACAGGCAAGTCAACGTGTTGCGTTCTTGGCCACCATTCTTACAACGTGGTATACAGTGTTAGGATGGCAACCACAGCTTTATTTCAACAGAGTGTCGAGTGCGTCAGAACTGCAAATAAGTAGTGGACATACACTTGATTCGTGTATACAGGAGTGTGCACGATATTCTGCCCAGTGCTCTGGTAAGTTATTTATGGATTTGCAACTTTTGATAAAGGCTTCTTTTTGTCATGGTGTCACTCAAACTTAAAATAATGTTTGATACGTAACACATCCAGTGTGAATTGTTTTACAGTCAAATGGACAAGTCCTGACTGTCAGTCTTGTTGATCAATAACAAGACAATATCATCATCATCATCATCATCATCATCATCATCATCATCATCATCATCATCATCATCATCATCATCATCAACATCATCATCATCCTTATCATCATCATCATCATCATCATCATCATCATCATCATCATCATCATCATCACCATCATCATCATCATCATCAACATCAACATCATCATCATCATAATAATAATAATAATAATAATAATAATAATAATAATAATAATAATAATAATAATAATAATATAATAATAATAATAATAATGATAATAATAATAATATTACTAATAATTAATAGTAGTAGTACTAACACAATGTTTAAATTGCAGGTGTGTCGTATGATAGACTCTCACAGGTGTGTATCGTACATCGGTTGGTATCAACGCCCGCTACTTTGATAGAGAGACGCGGTATGGTTCATTCTAATGCTTCGACATGGCCTCCCGTAAGTATTTATTTTATTTATTGAATATAATGTCCTTTTCTACGACACTAGCTTGTAACAGTATAAATATTGTTTCATATGTCGCAGCATTTTTGCACATCGCTAAAACAAAACATGTTTCGTTAGAATGATATTTTTATAATTGAAATAACAACCGTAATGTTTTCGTTCGAATATACGTGTATGCATATTAATACACGTATGGTGGAAAATATATCTAACAATTAGTGTGCCGTTATATGAGGCTGTGCTTCACTAAGATCATAGAACAAAACAAGGTGAACGAACTATACAATGCAAATCGCCGGTAGGGGGCAGCAAACCGTCTCCGAGAAAAGTGATGCTTGACAAAGCGCTAAGTTGTCATTTGTCGTACACAGTTATTCGGTGTAGCTGTTTAGGCTTATCTTTGACTCAGATGTTAAGTCGTACTTCAGCCAATGGGAAACAATGTAAGAGAAAATGCATCATATTTAAATTTTAGAACAAACCTTGCGATTAGTTGAAATCGGACACGTTTAAATGTCTACGGTGCGAATAAAAAACTGGAACTGGGTACATTATTACGGTCTCAGTAGTTTATCGGACTTCTTAACATGTGTTTACAACTGGACGATTTCAAGGCGAAAAGGATACGTTCTTTAATTCCTATATCGTATTTTTCACGACTGATATATACTTTTTGTGTGTATGTATTTTTGTTTTGGTAAATTAACAGAATACCAATATTTATGTGCATAGACCAGTCAACCTATATCTTAACCTTCAAAAATGCAACAAAAATTATTTTGCGATCAATATTGAGTTTATACATTCATAATCATATCTCCAAAATATGAAAAAAATCTTAGCATGGGAAATGAGGAAATAAAAAAATACTGTTTTATAGAAAATTCCATTAAGTTGTAATGTGACACCATACATAAGCATATCGTAGAACGTCATGAACACGTGTGACATAAACAAAGGATCCTACTCAGTATATGCTATGTAGGCACATGAAAGTACGGGAGCATATTAACGCATACAAATATAATACCGGTAATTCATTTGCAATGGTAAGTGTTACTGACTATTGCATTAGCTAATATATTGTAATCATCTATATAATTTTAATACATAATTAATACTAAAATTATTACAGAAACATGTGTTTTTCCATAAACTTAACAGTATATTGCTTGCAATTGTAGAAAGATGTCCCGCGTAATGTTCATATGTCTAAAAATTGAAGGAGGAATTTAAACCGGGTGTGCATAGCACGGTGATTTCACTGTCATGTATAGAAACTAACCTAAGACAAAAATATGAGTCAGACAGCTCATTTGATAGAACACCCGACTTGCTAGCAGGGAGTCATGGGTTCTGGCCTGTCTAAATATGTAATATGTTAAGTGTGGACAGATTTGTTCAAGCAGTACATTTAAATTAACAAAAAATGATACATATTTAAAATTTACAAAAAAATGTTAGGACAATTTCGACATCTGTACCAGTTCTAACGTTGCCATCCACAACTGTATCTGTCAATTATTGGAGATGAAGCTCATTTCCAAGTTTAAGGTGGATAGGCACGGTAACACACATATAGCCAATTGACTGGGGCAGGACACTTGCCAACAAAAGACTCATGTTGTTGAACATAGATTTGTCCCTGGAATAATGTTCATGCAAGCAGAACTTTGATACACTACACTTAAAGTACTAAACGAAGATATATACGTGTTCTTCCAAGAAAGAATTCGTCCGTGTTTCAATGCTATACACTGGCCACGTTTAAGAAACAGGTTTTACATGTGTGATGGGTGCTCCAGTATCTTGCACTATAAGCTACTTATAGAAAATATAAACTTACAATATGTATGCCCTGACACATGTATAATGGGCATTCCGTTATGCCCGGCTGGCGTTGTTAGAGATCAGCCCAGCACCATACTATGCCCGGCCGTTTTCACACGGATAAAAAAAATTCACGTGCAATGATATATACATTAATATCAACATTCGCCATCATTCCTTAAGTTAAAAATGGTTGTTAAAATAAGAAAGACTGGCCGATGTCATTTTACTCTCGATGACCTATACAACGCCCTACAGGCGCCGTGAAATTTTAGGTAGTACCTACACCTTACCAGGCACCGTACGATTCTATTGAGGAATCGTAGAATCGTACGAGTATTTTGTGACATCCATGCCGCAGAGAATTTGTAGTCATGGATGTCATTAGTCAGACGTGAAGGTCAATATATCAATTTTACTTTTATGTTTTACAGAAACATTGTCCTGTGTTACAGCTGTTGAACGAAACGTGTTTTTTTTTCTATTTTCAGAACATGCTTCAATGTGCATCTTCGACTTGTGAACCTGGCTTTACGTGCTCCAGTACAACTTCCGAGCAATGCGTGCGCACCTACTGTGCTGGCGAACCTACTTCGCTTGCATATGGTCACAATCTGGGAAACCTTCGGGATATAGGAAACCGACGACGCTACACGTGTGACTATGGTCCAGAATATGGTGTAAGTGTGTCTTCGGTCCTGTGTAAGGACGAAGGTCAATGGAGTGACCGTGGTGAAATGTTGTGTCATCCCTTCGGCAACCAATTATATGATAAATACATGCACCAGGATTGGGCGTATCCTTCAAATGTCACAATTACAACAACCTCGTTAAATGAGTGTGTCAAAGAATGTTCTCTTCACCCGTTCGATTGCTTGTCAGTTAATTATCGCAATTTAAGCGGCCAATGTCACTTCTCTACTCAGTCCGACTTTAAATGGAGACCCTTCATGCGTATTGGCAATAAACCTAGCTGGACAGTTGTTCAAAAGATATTTCCCGTTTTTATGGCCAGTGACATAAACAATGTTAGATATCAACTTACAAAGGACATGGCCATTGCACGATGTTTGGATCTTGGTACAACTATTGCGACCCTTAGTGACGTCACAAATGCGTACAATATGGGGTTCTTCGCTTGTAGATGCGGCTATGTCCTTGATGTGGCGTATGCACTGTATTATATGCGGACTAGTGGAGTAACCAACTGTGGTCGTGCAGGGTTGAATTACTGTAGATTTTCGGCGTCAAACATGTATGACGTCTATTGTAAGACAACACATTTCGTTGCAACAGGATTTGAACAAGCTTAATTGCAATTTTCGTTGTGCCGTAGTTTCATCTGTATTTATAAGATTAGCATCACGCTTCATGTGACAACACGTCTATCTACTGAA
>Ga0224511_10001386_pt1 | contig 14511 bp, 8 predicted proteins | sample SF_May12_sed_USG_2_FD_169988 | JGI IMG/M metagenome (GOLD analysis project Ga0224511, IMG submission 169988) | Sediment microbial communities from San Francisco Bay, California, United States - SF_May12_sed_USGS_8_1 | ecosystem: Environmental > Aquatic > Marine > Sediment | place: USA...
CTCGACACGTCGTGTCAATATGGTGATCAATTATGTAAAATAATTGTAAAATCTGACTTCAAATAACAAAGTTATGGGCCGGACACGATTTTGCTGAAAGGTCATGCTGTGACCTTGACCTTCAAGGACGGACGGACGGACGGACGGACGGACAAGGCGGCGACTATATGTTCCCCCGAAGTTTTTCGGGGAGCATATTAAACATGTTGTTTTTGAACAAAACATTTACACGATTGGTTTATATATAACATGTATGTAACAAACCAGTTGATGTTAACAGCTGAAAACAATGGCAGCGATACAAATTGTGAAAATAGTAACTACGCAGTATGAGTACCATATCACAATTATTTTTGGCCGTAACCTTGACATGCGCGCATGATTGTCAAACGTGACACTCAATTCTTATTTATAACGATCAGTTACTATGAAATTCACATCGAAGTTTAATTATTAATATTACGTAAGACAATACCGCCACACGCATCGTCAAAAAAGAGCGTAATACAGAACTATGTCAAAAACAAATCGTTAGTCTACCAACTACTCCGTGGATGATCTATATTAGCTTTAGGTTTGCAGACCTATGAAAATAATGTATATAGGTTAGACGCAGCACTACAATTCACATATAATCTGTTAATGCAAAACGAATATATAAAAACTCGAATATATTTAGTTGTTATTGTTTCGAAAACGTTAAACATTAAGATTTGTGGATTCAAATATAGATTATTTTTAGAAACTGATACACATGTACTAAGGGTACAGTTATATACAAGTAATTCTAAATGTGAAGCAGCGTACAATACACAATAAAAACCCGTATAATTCCGTACCGACAGTAGTGCCGGCGATTCCGACCGTCACCCAATCCATCACGGGCGGGTTGGAAGAACCGTCAGACAGGCCGATGATCTTGGTGAACGACTCCTTGATGATTTGCAAGGACGCAACCGACATGATCACCGCCAGTATCACAATGGACATCGGCTCCAGCTTTGACCGACCTGAGTAAAAAACATAATCAAATTATTCTGAGAGATGGCAAAGTCCTAAGGAAGCACAGCTTGCATGGGGAAAAGGCAGTCCCGGATTTATTGAAGCTGTTCATCAATGGAAATGAAAATGGCCACTCCACTGACGCCCCCTAGCGCATGAGCGGAGCTCTATTTTCTAATGTATCAGCAAACAAATACATGTAAACTTGATTTAGTGGTTTGTTGTCGTTTATATGTTTAATATACTAGTAGTCTCGCCAATGCAGAAAAGTGGTATGATAGATATAAGATACTTTACAATTCATTAGCTTACATAGTTACATTAACACATTGATTTAATAGTTAATTACTATGACAACTTAACAAAAGTGCATGAGAATGCTGCATAGCAACACGTTTAATTAATAAAATTATGTTAAACTATAAATTAAAACTATTATATCTACTTTTGTTATTTCGCTCTTCTGTTAATCTTCATGTTATCTCATTTCAGATATACTTTTTTGTAATGTATTATTTGCTATAAACATATATGTATGTTTTATGCAATTAATATTTTGAGTTGAGTTGAGTTGAGCATAAACATATTTAAAATAAAAGCCTTGACGGTGCTCTATAAGACAGAGTTAGTAAGTCGGGCAAACCAGCAAAGCCAACAGAAAGATCAAACACAATGTTAAGCAACCATTTACAAGCCAACTGTCGAAATGATCGAATAATTGACCTATCGACAGCCCGCCCTCATGTCCTGGTCTTCTTGATTTACGCATCGCTTGCCTGAATACTTATTATAATATGTAAGCCATATCGCTCCATTATGATAGTAGAGACCAATTATAGGACTAGGTGATGGTGATAGCGATTTGCAAGTGAATACAATAGATGGCCCGACAAAGCTGGTCCGTCAAGATGCCATTTTGGGCGGGCTGTCGATAGGTCAAATATATAATAACTGTTTTTGATACATAAGCAAATAGTGTTTACTGCCTCTTGTGCATGAACCATTCTTTTTTGTATAACGAAATTATGCACTAGTATTGCAGCAAGTGTACATTTGCTTACGTACGTACATGTGTTAGATTGTCAATTCGTTGTTATATATGTTGCATTGACCGGTGGCCTTAAAGCAATAGGAATGTATTTGTCAATAGGTACCTTGCGGGTAGACATATCTGTCCGTGTTCTTGACCGCTCTCGTGGTGACCCAGATCACGGCTCCGGACAGGAGGTCCACGGCGCTGTCGACGAGACTCGAGATGAGGGAGATGGACCCGGACAACACCACGGCAACCACCTTAATGCCCAGCAACATCTGGATAAGAAACCGGGAAAATACGTTTACTGTTAATTGTAGTGCGGTCCTAATTTTATTCACGTACCCCGATTAACAAGCAAGCCAAGTTTTATTTATTAAAGCAGGCTTCAAACATACCTTTTATATACCCAATACATGCCTGTATTTCTATGTTTATTAATACAAAACACGTGTTAACATAATTTATTATGTATAACGTATAATTATATATAGTTATATAACTATTATTTATGTATTTAAACTTTATGTGCTTCAGATACTAAACCGCTAACTATTTTACTCAAACACGGAATTTAAAATAAGTTTGGCTTATTAAACTGTTTACAAATAAAACGTTCTTCGAAAAATGATCTTAAATCTTAAATGAAATTTCGACCGTTAAATTAATCTGTATTTCGTCATTTAATCACACAAACTAATATGCGTAATATAAAGTTGCTTTCAAAGCATTTGGATACAGAACATTAAGTACAAAATTAATTCTAAACGTTATCTTAGCATATGTTATAACCATACATACTAATATTCGTATTACAAACTTGATTTAAAAGTATTTGACGTCTGTACATTTCGTAAAAGATTATTAAAGAACGTTATCTTAGTCAACTAAACATTACGTACCAGATTAATAAAGAACGTTATCTTAGCGTAGATTGAGGCCTTTTTTCTGAGCTTCTTCATGGGCCCCTCGTCATCCATCACGTCGTCGATCTCATAACGAATCTCCTCATACTGGTTGATGAGGTTGTCCTGACTTTTGTAGAAATTCCTAAAACAAACATCAGATTGTGAGGTATGGGGATCCGCGAAGACGGTGTGTCTGGATGAAATTCACCGATAATTTGTTTAAATTACTCATCTTTAGCTTGTTATTTGTAAAACTTAACATGTTTGAAACTTGGTGAGGTAAAATCTATAAAAGCTTTTTTTTGCGTTTAAAACATCAGTTAAAAACGGACGACATTCGAATAATAAACTTATGTTACTCTTGCTGTTGATAATCGAAATTAATACAGTTAGCACACGTGTATAAGTGGATCAGTCAAACTGTGGTCCCGAGGTAGAAGAGATAATTTTAAAACGGTTGTCCCGAGGTCGCAAGCCGAGGTCAACAGATAAAAATGTCATCCCCGAGGCCGAGGGCCACATATTTGACTGTTCCACAAATCCCCTTAGAAATAACTGTTTTACCTGATTCTGTATTGACGAATGGAGCGTTATTATGAAATATGAGAATCATCATCATCATTATAGTATTGAAATATAATTTATTATTTGTATCAGGTAATAATATATAATGTGAACGGGGTAATAATTCAATGGTAAAAATGCGTACAAGAGCAATTAATATATTCTTTTAAGATGGTACAGAAATCTGCAAGCACTGTTAAGCAATAAGTAAGCATGTAACTATTTTCATTGAATAGCGTGTAAATTGAATACAAACAGATATTGTTATGCATATAATTTATTAATTGTAAAACATAAACTTAACGGTATCAAATGGGCATTAAAGTAAGAACACTGTAATGGATTCATAGATTTGCAGCTATGTAGAATTAAACTGATGAAAGGGAAACACTCAGGAAGCAAGGCCTGCATGGGAAAATAGCAGCCTCGGTTTTATTGAAGCAGTAGAAGTTTCATAAACTTAAAATAATTTAGAAAGATGACATTTTAGGACTAATCACCGAGTCGCTTTTTACCAATTTTGCTCAAATTGATTTTATAAACACCATTAAAAACACCAATCTATTCATTTAAAAGGCAGGTAATTAGGTTAGATTTGTTAACGTTTTAATTCCATATAAACATATTAAAATTTATTCATTTAGACAATTTTAAACGATTGAAATGTAGAAATTAAAAGTGAACTCCATGGGAACGAAGTAAAGCTTAAATACTTTTGTTAAAAATATATGTGTGTATACTTCAAAGACTTTTACAGCACTTTTACGCTATAAAACAATGGCATACATGTAGAGTGTAAGCAGTGACGAAATTAAATTCAAATAAAAGTTTTAAATGGAGAACAATCGTATAGTTTTACACAAATAGAGGTTATAGATGTATGTATATTAATGCTCGGAACAGAAACGCATTTAAAATCTTTAAAGCTGATGTAGTGAATGCAAGATTGTTGATAAAAGGCGCATAACATCCTGGGACTAAAATGAATGAGATGAGTGCAATTTTAAGGCAGGTATAATGGATGGGCAGGAATGTTTAGGAATGCGAGTGCAATGGTTGGGATGCCAGGATAAAGCAGGTGTAATAGATATAAATGCAGATGTAATAGACAGGAATGCATGTGTAATCGATAGGAATGCAGGTGTTTTATATTGGATGGGAATGCAGGTGTACTTGAAGAGAATTCAGGTGTAATAGAAGAGAATGCAGGAGTAATGGAAGGGAATGCAGGTTTAATGGATAGGAATGCAGGAGTAATGGAAGGGAATGCAGGTTTAATGGATAGGAATGCAGGTGTAATGGATAGGAATGCAGGTTACAACTGGTTACAAGATCATACTCTTGCCGAATTTGTTCAAAACTTTCTATCAGCTCATCTTGGTGCTTGTAGAATCGCCTGGTGAGAACAAAAATATTGGCGACATGGACGACATGATTCTTTCAGTAAATAGTATACGTATTCTGAGCCCATTTTCTTTTCTTTAATGTTTTTATGTTAATGGCGTTTGCAAAAATATAACTTTTGTCATGAAACATTGGCACGCACAACTTGACATATCAATAACGAGTAGCACTAGTCAAACCAATTTTTATCTCCTGGCATTGTAATTCATATTTCAAGTGTCGGATTAGTAATCAAAATTACTACATACCATTACAATCGGAATGTTTAAGTTTTAGAAATCTGCAAAACGTTATGGTATGTTAACTTTCTTTAAGGACGAAACACAGTTTGGTTCCCCTACCTCATGTCTCGCGACATCTTCTTGGTCTTCCGCTTGGAACCACATCGTTTGGAAGTAAATTGGTCCAATTCTAGGCGCCAATCTTCTGGCGGACTACTTTCAGCTGAAATGACATTGCATGCTATTTGTTTGAAATAAATGGTTCAAAGTAGCTCGTCAACTTTCAGTTGGACTAAAACATGATAATGTATGTATTCGTTTCGAAAACAATTATCATAACATTATTCCAACCAAGTTTTGGGACCTAAAATGGCAGTACCATACATTTATTTAATGCTTTTTATTTACCATTAGTTAATGTAAAAATAAAGTTGGGTTAAATGTATACAATAACACCACTAATTTTATGTCTGAAAACTTCGTATACCAACTCCAATGGGTTCGCAAACTGTTTGTCAACACGTTTTATATTTGGAAAGTAAGCGTTTGTTGTGTAAATAAACGAGCTACATATAAAATGCATGTTTCATATGCATTTCCCGTGTTTGACAGTGTCAAACATGTAGAATGCGATGTCATGACACTCCCTACAATGTTGTTTTCCTTCCACTTTTGGACGAGGTCAAATAGTCGGAATGTCGCAGCCTTGAACATTTGCATTAAGTATTGTTACCTTTTATATGTGTTCTAAAAGGAAAATGTTGTTTTGCATTTAACTAAGAGTTCTAATTATCTTATCATATTTAAAACCCTGTTTTAATGCAAACAATGTCAATCCTAGGTTTTGTTTATGTTTTCTTTACCTAAATTGAAAAGATGTAGACAAGGATGTAGACAAGGTTATGTTTTAGGGAAATATATCAAAATGGTCCAATTAACAACTGACACAAGCAGACACGGAAAGAATAAGACGCAGCAAACATTAAACATAAACTATTTTAAAAGACTTTTATGGTTGTATTAATAAAATAGTGTTATGCATGTCTGCATGAGCACAATGATACACTTACATTGTCCAGAAGATTTTTCTCCCAGATAGAAAGCGTCATTGTCGCCCTTTTCGCTACCTTCAGCCTTTGTTGAACAGTTCTATAATATAAAAAAACGAACAATATAATTCCAAATAAATAAAATATTAGAAAGTTATACTAAAATAATAAATTTCTTAATTTTCTGTAAATCTCACATCGCTTTTACAATTACTTCATTTATGTTAATTCGCCCTCCAACCCTGACTAGGTTGAGCAGTTATCAGTTATTGGCAGAATTATGTGGACACCTTACTGGTAACATCAATCGGAACACTCGGCTATTTTCCCCCGAAAGCACGGAAATGGCCGAGTTGTTACAATTGTGATGCCACCTCATGTGAGGCGGTTAACTGACCGCCATTATATGACCTGTTTTGCAATCGATGTGTAATAAAATCCAAACCAAGTGTACACTTACGTTTCGTTTCCTGGTCGTTTTATCTCCGGACACGTTTTGATTGTGGTCGGCGGAGGGATTTGACGAATCATATCCGGTGTCCGTATCACGTCGACCTTCGACGTCAGTAGATGAATCTGTGATTGAACTGACGTCACCCTGTGTACATAACAAGAAAGACACACAAAAGTAAGTATATTAAGACATATGATATACATGATACTTTATATTAAAACCATCCAAAATTCACATTTAATTTAAACTCACTGACGCCAAACTAACACCATGCATTAGCATAGCGATAAACACTAGCACTATGAATGTTTTAATATATTGATATCAAGCTTTGTGTATCTGGTGTGTTTATAATGCCTTCAAAAGGAGGCTTGATACTTGAAATTAAAATGTCCGCAGAAAGATGCTAGGTCTGTATCTTTATACCCTTATAATCAGTCACAAATTTTGCAATATGTTGTACATGTGTAGTATACTAAATAAATTAACATTGTAAAAGGAATTGCAAACTTTTGTGACAAATAATGTGTTTTGGGACAAAAAAGTAAAAACACAACATCAACAAAACAAAAAAATCAAACATAAAAACCCTTGCACGAGCCGGGGATTGAAGCCGGGACTTCTTGCACCCAAAGTGGATGCGTTACCACTGCACCACTGAGTCAACTGAGAGTATCGATTGAAGTCAAGCTATTAAACTGTTTCGACGCAATGGATCGAAACGTAAATAAACAAAGCCAAATTTGTTTGACATTTTCAACAAATACATTTTTTCTGTAATATTTTTACATGCATGAATAACTATATTTAGCGGTTTCTCATATTTACGGGAGTAGGTTTCGCTGCTTAAATATGGTTAAAATGTAAGATGTAAACAATTCTGACCTAAAAGATACAGCATCTTTAAAATAAATAAAAAATGTTACATAATTGTTATTTCAATTTCGCCGAATTAATGCCTGGTTATTCAGATGAAGGTAAATGTACAAACTAATTCGGTCATATTCTTATAATGGAAGCAATTGAACCTTACCCTGAGGAGAATGTCTTGCAATGCTGAAGCAGTGTTCTCAGCAGAACGCGCGTGCTTCAAGTCTGTTTCCAGCACACCCTCCTCATCAGAAACGTCTAATTCAATGTCCACGTGTGAATTCACATCGTCGTTAGCACTGTCCTGGACTCTCAAGTTTTCCTCCGCACTGCTTTGCGGAACTACTTCGTCGTTCGCTTTGCTTGCGGCATCTCTCAACTTTTGCGCCGATTGATTTGGCGATTTCCTTTCGGTGTCAGTGTCAACGCGATTGACCTTGACCTCAATAGTCAGGTCTGTTATCGAGGTGTCGTCTCCCTGACAAAGAGACAATCCTTAAGTGTTCTTAACTGATTAGCGGAAATATTTTTTTAAAGTTTTTTTTGCATATTGCGCAATACTTGGTCATGTACTCACGAATAATTCTACCGCCTTTGTACGTTCGGCTGTTATTGAAGCATGGCTGTAACAGTTGTGAAATTCGAAATAACTTTTTATATCGAACTTACGCTTTGCAACAAAACCAAAGCGCAGTAGTGATAACTGTTTGGCGGTTAAATTACGGACCCGGGTTCAAATTCCCTGTTCAAATGATCATAAAGTGGGTCGATATGGACCATTTCTCTCATTACCCTAATTTTTACGACAAACAGTTGCGTATAAGAGAATTAATAAACAAAACAAACAGTTTTCAATTTTAAAAAGTATAAAGCTGCATGTTTATTCGTTTGAGTGAACGCGCCACCTACAATGAAAACTACGGAAACACACAGCATTGTATACACTTATTAAATGTACCCACCCTCAGCAGTCTTTTATGCAAAAATTCCAACGTTTTCTTTTCGGATGAGACATCATGTTTCAGCTCGTTTTCGAGACTCCCCGCTACAGCCTCATTGTCAATGTGTGGGTCCACATTAACATACGCGCTGCTTTGTGGAACTACTTCGTCGTTTGATTTGCGTGCGGCATATCTTAACTTTTGCGCTGGTAAATTTGGCGATTTCCTTACGGCGTCATTGTCAAGGCGATTGACCTTGACCTCAACTGTCAAGTCTGTTATCGAGTTGTCGTCACCCTGACAAAAAGACAATTCTAAAGTGTTTTTAACTGATTAGTGGAAATATTTTATGAAGTTTTATCATTTGCATATTGGGCATTATACAGTCAGATAATAAGGCCAAGCACACACTAATATTTCCAGTCTTCGTACATTTGGCCGTTTTTTGGAGCATGGTTGTACCCGTTGTGAAATTCTAAATTACTTTTTTATTGAACTAAGGCTTTAATACCAAACTACAGTTCAGTAGTTATCGCTGTCGGACGGTTGAATTATGGAGCCGGGCTTAAATCCCCTGTTCAGAAGTTCATAAAGTGGGCCGATATGGACCTTTTAGTTTTTTATCCTTATTCTTTCACAACACAGATTACTTACCAGAGAATAAAACAAAAACAAAAAAAATAGTTTTAAATCTAATAAAGTAAAGTTGCATTCAAATTCTTTAGAGTAAACTCGTTATCTACAATGAAACAAGGGAAACACAAATCGAAACTGTATAAAATGATAAAATGTACGCACCATGAGCAATCTTTTATGCAAAGATTCCGCCGTTTTCTTTTCGGATGAGACATCATGTTTCAGCTCTTTTTCGAGACTCCCCGCTACAGCCTCATTGTCAATGTGTGTTTCCACTTTAACATCTACGATGTCTTTAACCAAACCACCACTATCAATTAGTTCCTTAGCACTGTCTTCAGAAACTCCTTGCACATTTGCACTGCCCGAGGAAGTATTTTTCGCTTTATCATTGTCCTTTGCAATGTTTAGCTCTTCAGCACTGTCTTTTGTAATGTTTTGTACTTTAGCACTGCCTTGGAGTGTGTCATCATTTGTAGTTTGTTTTGAAGCACTGTCTGTTGCAGGTTTTTCACGATAATCTTTGAGCACTGTCACTTTTTTGTTCGATTTCACTGACACGCTGTTTATCGGTGGATTGTCTAAAGGCGTAATTTCAGTGTCTTGAAAACCTGGGTTGAAAACTCCTGCCTTTGCTGCGGTGGTTTTTCTTCCTGTGTCGAGAAGACTTTCATTCTGCAATAAATAAATCAGGCAATGTTTTCATTGCACGATAAAATAGACAAGGCAATTTTTCCACTTAGCTTTAATAAGTTTAAACTGTAATGGAGAAATTTTTAAAACACATGAACAATAAAGTTGATAGCTATGAAGCTAAATCATTATATTTCAAAAATATGTCCGGTTCTGGTTTTAAACGTCATATTTAATTATCTGCATTGTATTTTCTCTTTTTTTTGTGTAAATGTTCTATTTATCATTATGCCGTTAACTTATTGTTTTAAAAGAAAATAATAAAATACGCATAATTGTGATGAAATAAAACAGTTAAAGTTTTTTACAATAAATCTTTATATGTTAAAGTAGTCGTCCCATTCTTTGCTTTGTACAGATCAAACATAATTTTTTTTTATTCATCTTTAATGTACATTGCATTTACAGACAATTACATGTAAAATTGTGAACATGTCTAAATTTATACAAAGTCAGCAAACACAAGATCAAACATAATTATTGTCATTGTATGCGCAAATGACTATTGAAATAGTTATACTAAACGTGAACATCCGTTTATTCAACTTATGGCCTAATAGCAATATACTTTTTCAGACCTTGCTCAAACGCTAGCTAGCATTTTTAATGATATCTCTTTTCAATGCACCGTTCTGCAAAATTTCAAGCTCCGCCCAATTCAGGAGATTTTACTTTGATCTTGTGAAGGCTTGTAAAGGGGTCTTTCTTTTGTGTTTTGAAGGTCAGATTGTCACCTGACAATATAATCCTAATCTATTGGATTAAAATTGACCATGTTCTGTTATAAATGATCATGATTGACAGTTGCGGATCTGTCCATACTGCCTCTGTAACTAAACATCATATTTTTTGTATCATGAATCAAAGTGTTACCATACTTTCTGAGTATATCTGAACATATTCAACATCATTTATTGTCATAATATAGTGTTGCTAACATGGTTCAGGTAGGGCCAAAAATATCGTGTGTTTCGGGCAACATTTTTAAAAACTTTAGGTAGGTTCGGCACTGTTGTTTTTTTTAGAATTAAAACCTCAATTATAAAGACCCCAGCGCAAAAAAACCCCGGTATTTTCGTAAAAAAGTCTAGGATCAGCCGGTTCCGATAGGTAGGGTCAGGTTGCCGAAAGACAGGAATTTGTTTTAGGCCTTTCTCAGTTTATCTGTACTTATTTCATAAGTTGTTACTTCCTCCAGATGGCAATGACCTATTTTGATACGAAGGTGTCTATTAAGTGCTCAAGCTAATTACCCGGGCATATATAAAGATGTCAAGCAATTATCACCTTCTTTCCTTAGACAGGTTGTTGACGTGTATATTGGGCCAAAACTCTTTAAAGTACATCCGACATTGACAGCCGATCGACGTATCCAAAACAAAGATACACTCTCGAGTATAGGGACTAGAGCACAGACTGTTGGGTCGAAAAATCTTACCATATATTTTTCAATTAAAATCTTAATCCAGAAATGATATATTGATTCTCTGATTTGAAAAAAGACAAAATACTTTAAAAAGATGTAAAATGCAAATTTTAACTAAAAATGGGATAAACCTATTTTTATTCCATGGACAGAATATGATGTCCTCTTGAGTTGAATGGTGTTTTTCGAAAATGGTTTGTGCAGAGTTCTTTTCACAACTATCAAATGTTATCTAAAGTATGCTTTTCATGCAGTTATTAAGATATTGGGACACTTTATTTTCTTTCCATTTTCTATGCCCAGACTTTAACATTTAGTCGCTCTTGGTTGGAGGCTCAGTCATCATTAATATATAATATATATATATAATGTATCAAATAACTGTTTATATTTATACATCAACATAAATGTATGTTTATATATGCGCAAATATTACGGCAGATATGTAGATATTTACCTCTATACCCTGTTATTATCATTTTCAGGCGATTTTTCGCTTTTTTTGCATATTTTCAACATAATTGGTGGAAACATCAAACAGTCTAAATGTTATTATTTAATTTAATTTATCTTTATTTCTAACAGTATAGTTTTGTATTTTTACCATACATTTTTAATTATTAGAAAAAATAAGCACATTTTATGTGAACAAATGAGAGCAATATAATAAAGTTATCTACACGTATTTAAAATCAGACCTGTGGCCTGTGGATCGCATATACATGTATATAAAAATCCTGCAGAATAAAAAACACATTAGGTTAATATTAAAATCATTTTCTTTAGTTAAAGATGCCTATGCGTTAGATTATTATCTAAGATTCAAACTCCAAACCTGGAGAAACAGCATGTAATTGGAAAGCCTGCATCCCGAATTGTTTCCGATATCTAGCGGACTTTCCCGATTGTTTCCGATATCTAGCGGACTTTCCCGACTCTTACAGAAACTGTATTTGTTCATCGTTTTTTCTTGTAACTCATTTCACCTCTACACAATATGTTCGCATTTCTTTCTTTTCAATTTAAACGTATCTTTTTCGTTGTGCGTTCACTTATTTCATATTCCACATAATTTCATCATTGCTGATCACTTTTACTTTGCACAAATAAATTTCGCATTTGTTTTGTTAATTTTTTTAAACGTAGATCTATGGTTTCTATTAATTTCACTTATTTTACTTTTCACATATGTTAAACTTAGTACATAGCCTTGCTATTTTTTCAATGATTGTAAGCCGTGCATGAAATACTTTTTTTCAAATGCAATTAAAAGCATCTTAAATTGAATTGAACTTTACAGCTCCTTTGTTTTCACTTTCCACAGAGTAACATCGAGACTACAAAATGCGCAAGGAAGCGCGTTTCAAACGTAACGCTCCAACTGTATGTGACCCTGGGAGCGATTGTCCGGCAATTAAAGCTGGACGTTTATTGGCGTGGAGGGTTTAGAAGTATCGACGTTGACCAGTATACGCTACAAATTGACGCTGGCCTGCGGCGCGTATAAGATTTACTCAGGTTAAAAGTTACGAGTTTAATTTAATAACGTGTTTAATATAACTAAGTTACATTACATGTATACTCTTTCACATACTTTTCAATCAAGATATTTTCTTCATTACATTTTTTTCTGTTTACAAACCAAACAAATGATCAAATGTAACATGAATCCCAAGTATTTAAAGTTAGTATAATTAGAGTTTTTTATTTATACCGTATTCATTTCCATGGTAGTATAGATACTGCAAAGTATACGTGTAACACTATTTAAGCATAACATTTACGTTGCAGTTCTATGGTTTTCAAACTAAGGCCAAAAAAATCTTGTGTTTAGGGCAACGGTCTTAAAAACTTTAGGTAGGGTTGGCTCTGTTGTTGTTGTTTTTTGTTGGGTTTTTTAACAATTGAAATCTAAATTATAAAGACCCCAACGAAAAAACCGTTATTTTCGTAAAAACAGTCTAGGGTCGGCCGGTTTCGATCGAGGTAGGGTCTGGTTGCCCGAAACACAGGATTTGTTAAGGCCTTAACCAAACCGAAATCCTTAGTGGTAGCCATTTGGATTCAACAGAATGATTTCATTTTCTTAAAAGTATAATTTTATAAACTGACAGTGACTTGCTGAACAAACGTCATTTCTTTCAAGCTTTACGGTGGAATAAAATTATATTCCACTGTTTGTCTATATTTTTACTACAGTTAAAATATAACTGCTATGACGTTGTTTAAGTAATTTTCTAACGATTAGATCATAGTCCTACTGAATTTCAGTTGTACGGTAAAAGTTGTCATTCAATGTTTACGGGCTGTTGTTTTTCACATTGAATGAAATCCCTGACCAGCAGTTGTTTATGTATGGGGGCGCATGACGTTCCATAAAACAATTAGAAATATATGCTAAAACTTGATCCAGTAGTTGAGAGGTCATATTGCAAATTGCCTTCCGTTGTGTTTTTTCTTATTAGAATACAAAAAAAACTTAAATGGTTTTTCAAACATTTTAAAGGATTTACAAACATATTTTTATACATTGGTAATCTTTTTTGTAGCCATGGTTATTTCATCTGTACTGACTTTGATTTTATCAAAACTAAATACTTATTGTAAGATTTTCCTGAAAGGAAAGTAGATAGTACGAGAACACCGACGCGTCTAGATAATTATATAAAACTTGTGATAATATTATCTTATAAGATATGAACTCAGGTACACTATATGAATTACACTTACGCATTGATAATAACACCAGCAGCTGACATGAAATAATTTTAGTAAAATTTAAAATAATACAAACACTGGGTCTTAACTGATACTTAACGTTAGCAAAACATCATAACACACAATCAGAACCCACGTTTAAATACGGTATCCCTTATTTTTATCATTAGGTATATAAAGTCATTTAAGTGGGTTTCGCTTTATGTAGTGTATGCCATTATTTTTAGTCTCATATCGCTATTAATTTGATAAGCGGCGATACGTGCTTCGATGTACGATACACATTTAATGGCATACAAGCAGGTGTATATGGTATATTTGTTAATATATGTCTATTTAAGATGGGAGTTGAGAAACAATAACACTATAGATGCATAGAGTTATGAGTTAAATCATAATTGTCGAGGGCTATGATGACCATTAATAAACAATATGATGACCATTAATAAACAATATCACAAAAACACATAGAGTTATAGGCTATATCATAAGTGTCCCTATAATGACCATTAAAACTATTCTCTGTTGTATTCATTGTCAGACAACATCGTGTAGTACATAAACTATAGCTAAGTTGTTAGTCAATATTATC
>Ga0224511_10001387_pt1 | contig 14509 bp, 14 predicted proteins | sample SF_May12_sed_USG_2_FD_169988 | JGI IMG/M metagenome (GOLD analysis project Ga0224511, IMG submission 169988) | Sediment microbial communities from San Francisco Bay, California, United States - SF_May12_sed_USGS_8_1 | ecosystem: Environmental > Aquatic > Marine > Sediment | place: USA...
TTCGAACTCGCAGTATTGCACCGAAATGTACTTTAATTACCACTCAATGCTAGGCTCATAACTAACCCAAAGTTGTGAGATGATTGTATCGAACACAGAAACTCTTGAGGAAATTATTATACACTTCGTATATCCCCCCGAAATTATCGACCAATAGAATGGTAAACGTGAAATAATATTTTTTGTTCTATTTCTTTATTTAGTCAATATGAATTATTCTAATTTAATGATAAAGTTCAGACATGTTCCTATTCCAAACCAGGTCGTTTTCATTTGCAAATTAAATTAATAATCTTCACGTCTGAGCTGTATAATACCTATATGTCTAAAGTCCACAAAGAGTACGCGTATTTGTACTGTACCGTTAAAGGACAATTTTTCAATTTAATATGTAATAAGAGCAGCGCAATTCATTTGTTTTCCGGAGCTCAGACCTGTTTTGTACAAATATTCTTTCTATTGAAAGATGCACATTTTTCAATTACAAATACTCGTCTGGTTTCCTACTTATTTCGATATTTGTCATTGCTAGAAGGTAAATAGGTATAAAATAGTTTTTCATCGCGTGTAATTAGTACGCACTTAAACAATAAACCTATGTACACAACAAATCTAGCGTTTGCCATTTGTAGATCTAGAGAGTGAATGTTTTTAAACTAAGCCATATCAATCTTGTGACTACATCACAAATTTTGTCGATCACAAAGAAATCAAACGTTTCGCCTGTGTTCATTTGTCAAGCCAAAGGCTATTGCATTAATAACCTGTTTTTCTGTAGGAATCAATTAGTTAACTATAAAGTTCACATGCGTAACCATTTTGCCATCTATACCACCAGTCATCGCAGGCAATGAAACTAGTGCATAAATGAAGAGCAGTTGAAAGAAGGGCTGTTTTGTTATGTCATTACGACAATTTTAATAAGTACGGCTTGTACATTTAGTTTATTTGATGTATTCTCGTGCCCTAATCAAGAGGCTGTTTACCCGTGATCACCCCATATCATCACATCAAAGCCTCGTATCAGCACTTCATTCATCAATTAGTCGTATGTCAATCTTCTCTGGCTTACAGTCAGTGGCCGAACTCTTTTGACAGGCGAAAGAGTCCAGCAGTTTCAACACCGATAATCTTAAAATCGAAAACGACTAGTTCATTGGGTTTACGTAATTCCATTATTATGCAATAACAACAGTATTATCATATCGTTGCCAATTATTTGCTGTGCAATTCAAACCTTATTCTGCAAATAAGATTTTTATTCATATCATTATCTTGATGCTCGTGCGAAACTATCGCAACTTTCGCAGTTTCCCTTAACAAGGCGTCAAGGGTCTTGCGTTCTTTATCGGTCCTGTATACCTAAATTCTCGTAAATTTTCACCCGATACCAAATCGGTAATCTCAAAGCCTTCTGTTGCTGTTTCTATGATTGGCACATTATATCCAGTGTGTAAACATTCGCACATTTTATAAATGCATTAGCAGCAAATTTTGGATTCCGACAAATGTTTTCATTATCTTAAATCGTTCGCCGTGCGAAAGAAAGCCTTTCTTACGGCTAAGGTCATTTTCACCAAATAGTGTCAACTACAGCCCCCCATGGAAAGACGTGCATTTACAAGTTGCCAATAGCTTTTTAAATTTGCATGTTTGCGCTATTTTGACACAACGCAACAAAATACCGCTTTTCTTTGATGAACCAGTAATGAAACTATAGATTGAACAAAAAACTATTCGGCAACATGTTGCGAAAACATGCATGTTTTATCATTGATTCATTTCTGTGCAAAGCATTCTATAACCAAACATCTAGGGTTATGCACGTTGCGTGCCCCGATCCTACTCGCACTGTAACGGGTTCGGGCGTGAACACAGACCAACAAAGCCTGCCTTGGTATCATTCACGTCTTTGCCCTCACCAAAACCGCATTGTTTTACGCCTTAATAGATTGCAAGTTCCCACAATTAAAATCGAATACCCATCATGTTCGCAAAAGTATTTGGCTAATAGTTGATAATGATCGCCGAAACAAGATCGAATTTCAAAGAATTTAAAGAGGGGACATTCTTTTAAATAGCCATTAGTTCATTATCATTTTACACAAAATTACACAAGAACTTTACAGGCGACTTGCAAGTCAATGTAACATGCGAAAGATCTTTCAAATTCTAATTCACGAGATTCATCGCTAGTTCATAAAGAACCGTCTAAAAGATACGTTTTTTGATATGATAACAAACACGTCTCTGAGAATAAAATTATAATTATTTATATTAAACGTTTAGCTGAGAGATCTTTTGAGGTCTACGGAATTGTTTGCACCCGTGGAGTGTCTATTTGGGAATGTTTACGGATATGTTTAAAGAAAATCTTTAAAAAGGAATTGTTGTAGTCATAATGCTAGATTCAAGACAAAGGCATCAACAAGCTGATTGATTCGTTGACAATTTGTTCAATGGGCAAGGGGTATCAAAAGCCGGATCTTATCTAACAAGACAACTGCACGAAACAGGCCCGCATTTATCCGCAGAATAGCGTGGACGTGTAGGTTCCGTTTGCGACTTTATCCGGGACCTCTTAACTGTCAACACTGTCAATGAACATGATGAGATACGTCTAATCCGTTACATCATTGTCTCCGTTCATACACTGATATCCTTGGAGATAGCGCCCAAGTCTCCTCTATCAACTGTGTTAACAATGATCAGATTTTCGTTATTGGGTCTACTATTCATTGTTTATGATATATGAGTAGAGGGAATAACTTCCTCATTATTCATGCTTTTTTCAACTGGGTTAATGCCAGTGCTGCTTCAGTAAATTGCAAGTGCAGACAAAGCTGGCTCCGCAAACTCAAAGACAACCTGTAGGATATTTGCTTCTAGACTACAACAGGTGATTCGGCGGTCTTATAAACAAAATATTGGGCTTGTAATTTAGCGAAAATTGATGCTTAATTATATTCCTAGTAGAGGTCTCAATTTGTAATCACAGTGTAACGGGATTTTCTACGTTTTGTGACGGTGCCAAATGGCCACGCAAAACAGGTTTTAGAGGCGGTTAAGCAGGGTGCAAAATACTCATATGTCTGGGATTTCTTGGTTATATTTTCTCATAAACCACTGCGCGCTCTGAGACATAATGCTTCTGAAGTAGAGCCGGAAAATTGGAACGTATAATTAATAGCATGAGTCAGGCGTAGGTCAAGGCTATTTGTTACGTTAAGCAGTCCGCAGTGCTGTCAACGTATGCGTATTATTATGACTTAACACATTCAGTGAATTGTAATAACGCGTCTAAAATCCCAGGAGAATTAAATGACACTCAAACGTACAGATGCGAACACGGCTTATATTAATGAATTGTATTTCTTATTATCTTGCTTGGAAATCTCTGCAAGTCTCCGCCAATAAAATCGCATGCAGCGCTTGGGGTAGGAAAAAACTCATTAAGACATCACTTGACTGATGTTGGATTAGCGCACCACACTACGAATACCTGTTTACAAATGATTATGTGATTCTGGCTGATAGTGTTTCTCGGCTGGCACATTAGTCTGTAGGTTACTAAGATAATATTTTGCTATTCGTCTTCAGTTTTCAGTCAGAGTGAGTGGAGAGGTGAAAATTGGTACGCCTGTGAGGCATAATCGCGGGAGTATGAATGGTCTTTGCATCAGTGTGCAATGTTTCTTTAACTCTTTTACAGTTGTTAGTTAGACTAATGTTCTCCGCAATTTACGGCGGTTTTCATTTCTCTGTACCGCATATCTATCATATTTACTGCCAAAATAGTGTTTGTTATAAATATTTACGACTAGCCCGGTCTGTTCTTTGTACTAGGGTAGTTCAAACGCTGTCTGTGTTCTTGTAAGCCTCTATAGCCAGTGCTTTCAGTGTTTAATTGGATAACGGGACTTTATGTCCGTTGTTCGTATCTCGCAAAACGTGTTATTGTCCTTTAAAGCCGACAGAAATCACTCTGGTCGCCCAGACAGTGGGGTCGTCCAGCGCATTGGTGGGTTGAAATTTGACCGACGTCAAAGAACAAATTAGACTCGTGACGGTTATGAAGAGGGGTGAATTTTCCATTTTAAAAGGCCGAAATTTGAGAGATGTCCCCTGTAGTTAGCTCTAATAGTTTCTCGTCAAAACACATATGACAGGCATAAAAGTCTACAGAATTGTAACTTTATACCACCCATTATTAGCCCATGGCTAAAATATATACAAAATACGCTCAACAACAAAGACATTTGGAAGCCATCTCTATTGATGGAAAATCGTGTTCACAAAGAAAATTCCGAATCAAGCGATCGTGTCCGTGATAAAATTGAAGGTATTTAAAAAAAGGCAAAAACTATTGCTGAAAGTCAGTTGTAGACTTATCTATCTATATTTATGAGTATGTTTTTGATGTTTTGTCATCTACAAGTCGAAACGCATTGACTGTAACCTAACTCTCTTTTATATTGACATTCATGATGAATTTGCATTATTTTATTACCATAATATTAAATCAATCAATTTAATTCGCATTTAAAGACGAGAAACATTAGATGATTACTCGCTCCATGGATGGGTGGGTGGGGAATAGTGTAAAACCACAATCGGACCCTGTACCTATCGTCCCGGCGAAAGTTCAACTGATCGCTCCGATATTGTTACTTTTGAACAATGACTCCAATTATGCACGTCAAATAGGAGAATAAACCTGCTACTGTTTCCATTTGTAAAAGGTAAAGGGGAATTTTCTACAAGAGTGAACAAGAAAAACTTGACGAATAAAACTGAAAGTGGCAATTGTTTCGATTTTAGTTGTTCTGCTCCTCTAAGTCTAATCGGGCTGAATAGTCTCAGGCTGGTTTTTTTTCTTGCATGTGAACGTGGTGATCTAGACCCCAGATGTAGGACAAGCTCATTGACACGAATAATAATTACTAGACATTTTACCTATGCAATAAATAATTTATTCGGAATGTAGGCACAAAAAAGGTTATGCATTTTTTTATTTCGTCGTTATTGCAGAAAAAATCGACTGGGAAACAATAAAAAGGAAAAAACGCTAAACGATAATTTTCTCGCTGAAGTTTTGTATTTTAGCACATATCATTGTGACATGGCCTTTTGCGTTTAAACTATTTAAATACCTACTCCCTTCTCGGGTATGTGTTTCGGTCCAGCCGTGTGCGATTTTCGGGGGATCACATTCCTGACTGGTTCTTGTTCTTAGCTAGAATTACCGCATTAGGCTACAGAGGTTAAACCGCAGGGAACCCCGGGGACCCCATCTTAAGAACTCGACACCGTGACGCGGAGGGTGGCGCAAACAAGCCGCAACACGGGGCCTACCGTGCATAACGTGTTAAAACGAGCGGCACTCGGTAGAAACGATATGATTGTAGGGTGAGCGTCATGCGAGCGTTCAGTCGCTCGTCTCTCTGTCCCTGATTTATTGTCGCGCGTAACGAAATGATTTAATTGTTGGTCGGGCATCTGTATCCGCTATGTAGATCGTATATCAGATGTAACGCGTACAAGACACAGCGTATAACACCAGTCTCCCACTCCAAACCACCCGTAGACTGCACGCCGCAAGTTGCCAAATGTGAAATTATACTACGGAATACGCTGATAGCGATTTTCACACAACAATTATTAAGTTAAACTAGTATATTAAGGAAAAATACGAATGAGATCATTTTACATGATTTTTTTCTAACATTAATTTAGTTGCCAATTAGGTGTGTAAATTCATTTTAATAATACACTTACACCGGTATTACAAATATAACTTAAGTGTCCCATTCTACGAATCGAATTTAAGTGCAAGGGCATGAAACTTGCTATCGGCAATAAAATGAAACATAAAATTTAGTATTTTATTCCTTCATGCTGAGGTTGTATATCCTACTTTTTCTAGCAACGTAAAACAGATAAAGCCATAGATTTTGCTGCAGACTCATCAACGATTCGTCTTGATTTTGCTTATCAGCTGCTGAAAAGGAGATTTTGAAAAACAAACCAGGGAACCCATTAAATACAACTTCCTATAAATTGATATCTCTAAAATCGGAATCATGATATTTTTAACATATGACAAAACTGTCTGAAAATAAAGATTGATATTTCAGGGATTAATGATAGTGCATAAAAACGGACGTTTCAAATATCTAACATGCCATCGCAATTAAAACTCACCATTGAGATTAAAATCTTGAGATAATTTTACTAGAAATTTAGATAGCCCATGTCAAAAGATTAAAATATTCAATATTTCTTACTAAAATAGCCTGCAAATATACGAAGGATGCAAATTCAATTTGTGGATAGAATTAGCTTCATTCCAACGTCACATTCCTACGCGGCCCCCTGATGTCCGGCTTCGCACACCAGTACTTGTGTTTCCGGTCCGTCTGGCGTCATTCTAATCGATGACTTGCTTATCCCAATGTCATATTAAAATTGACTAACGTATGAACTAAGCCTCTAGTATTTTTCATTATTGTGTGTTCCCCCATAATTTAAATTACAGATGTTTATACCTGTATAAAAATAAAATCCTCTCACATGTTTCCTTATTCTCAGAACAGAATTTTATGGCTGGATATAATACACTACTGTGGTACTCGAAGTATTGGTTGCTTTGATGGAGATTTTAAAAAAGTTGTTGAATTCTTATTCCACTGTATTTAATTCCTCCGTTTCTGTTCTCAGGTGTCCTGCTAATTGCCATCTTCTCCAACTTCAAACCTCCCGGAGGCACCGCCATCACTTCCGGCGGGCGTCCGCAGGCCAACGACCGGCCCATCATGCCGGACTGGAGTACGAGCCCTGATCGACAGACAGTCTCTGCTGTCCCCAGAAACCACCTGCTCCCTCAACACGTCATCATGTCGAACGAAACTCGGATGTATCTATGTATGGACGATAAAAGCGTCGTGTATCAAACGGTAAGACCATTTTCACCAGCTGAAATATGTATTTTGTTGTCTTAAACAGTAAATTTTGTAAACGTGGAACTGTGGATTTTAAAACGTTTTGAGTATATATCTTGTACCAGTAGTGTGGGATTTATGCCATATTATACGATGTATTTCTTAGGAAAGTTGGGTATACCTGTGCATATTACTGAACTAGTTTTATACTTTGATTATATATATTTTTCTACCATATTTTATGCAACATTTGTTCTTGTTTTTGCAGAGTGAGTATCGAAGGGACCACTGCACGTTCTATCACAACCTCGACAGCGACTACAGGGACACGTATTACCGGAAGCTGAACGACACAACGCCGGAGTGGTTCCTTGGCTTGAACAAGGACGGTTCGGTACGGTGCGGCAATGTCACAGAAAGGACAAACAGTGGGGCGAGTTTTGCCAAACATTCCATAGACATAACTCCGCCGGGCCAGTCGCCGCCATTTAAAGCGAAAAAGGCGGGACGGACTTGTTGCAAAAAGAATAATTGTAGAAGACGGAAAAATCGGTGTAAAAATAAGGACGAATGTCCAGACGTTGACATAAAGTGTGTGAAACTCAAAGAACGGTGTAAGAGAGATAGGCGAAAAGTGTTCGAATTAGATTTAAAACGGTTAAAGAAATATTATAACAAATGTATTGATCCAGATAGTTACTTTGTGCAACAGTGTAGGAAAAAGAAGAGTAAGTCTAGTAGTTCTTCAAATTCGAATACAAGACGGAGACGGAAAAATAGAAAGAATAGAAAGAATAAGAAAGGAACGCCAAGATGATAGTGACATTATGGAACCTATAGGATATTAAAATTGTTGTGAATATATTTAAAACAAAGAGATTAGTGCTTTCACTGAATGCTTCCACCAGAGAAGACTGTGAGGAGAGAACGACACCGCTGCCACATGTCAGTATTTCCCACGTGGTCGCAAAACCACGTGACTTGGCGCGTGACACTCGTACAGTATTCATTTGTTAGCTCCTTGTCTTTTATTTGCTATCGGTTCGCGTTTCTTTTAGAACAAAAATGTGGACCGCCCCGACAGGCGAACTCAATGGTGCTTCGGAACGACACAACACGTTATCACGTGGTTCTCCATGTGACACGTGTGACAATAAACTGTGTTACACTTGTTGCCAAAGATTATTCCCTCAAAGCGGAGACCTGTTGGTGACGTAATAACGCATTCCTACGACGTTATGTACATTATTATTGCATTTTGTGCTTGTTAAGATCTAAAATGATTTTGTTTTGTTATCTATGAATTATGAATTTCAACCTAGTTCATGTTTAGGAGTTTTACCGCATTATCGTGACAATAGTCATACCTGAGTCAAGAACATGCGTCGCTATCATAGACATAGCTATGTTAAGATCGCTGGTCATTCCCTTGGCCCGTGCACGCCTTAACCTTGACCTTGACGTAACTGACGCCATATACCACCCCTTTAATACTCTCCTCGGCCAGTGAGACAAGAAAAACGACTGTGATGGGACCGGAAACACGCCACGCTCTGTAGATATAATTTATTATGAGGTGGCATTTCCTTATTAATAATTATTTAATATTTACTTGAACTGTTTTACATCTGTTCTCTTGAAGATACCTCATACTCTCCAATCATGACAAAATGATCAAATGTTTTCTTACTTCTGGCTGACAATTCAGTCATACCTATCAGCATAATTTTTCGTTCACTTTCATTTATCATTTCCATTGAAAAATTGCATTTTCCATATCATGACGCAAAGCTGAATGTAATGATGTACGACATATTACAGACCTTACAACGTTCTGTCGTATGTTATTAAATTCCGTGACGTTCTTGCGCCTCTATATGCGTTCATACGTTAATCGGGAGAACGCCAAAGGCAGATCTTAGATTTTCAGACAAATGGTAATAAATGACGTAATTTTCGGCGTCTTTTATTATCATTATTACGGTATCCTGTGTCCTAAAATCCGCCTTTGGCGTGAACCAAAATGTGCAATATTGTCATTGGATTGAAATTCATAATGTAATGTGTTGTTGTTTATATTTTAAGATTTTTTTACTGAAATAATAATTCGTAAATATATAAATCGTATGTAAAAATCGACCAAATGCATTTCACCGTAACAACAGACCGACATTTTGACGCCACGTTCTTTCTGACCGATATTGTCGCTCAGTTGAAGAACGCTTCGTCAAAATGTCGTCTGCATCTTTCAATTATGCGCGCGGAAACTGGCCTTTTGGATTTTCGATTTCGTTGCGTTTCTCAAAAGGCCAAAGTAGCGCGCGCAATAATTGTTCAACTGTTTAAGACTGTGTTCTTTCAATAAGAAACTTTATGTTGATATCATATAAATAATTTTCATTACTGCATCTATATTGTTAGTTTGTTATTGTTTGTGCCATGGTACTATCCGCACTGTGCATAATTATTTAAAATATAATCAAAATGAATTCCAGTTCAGTTTAATTAATGCTTCCTGTGTGTAGCTATAATGTTATACGTAGGCTTTATTATATAAAGGAATAAAACAACAACGGAGTGAAATACATTTGATATGTATATAACTATTAAATAACAAAGATATCACATTTTGTTAAATTCATGCACAGTTTACTGTACTGACTTTGCAATGTTCTCAGTTCTGTTGTAAATTATTTTTGTACATTTTGTTCCATTGTGGTAGATGTTTTTATTTGTTAAAGTCTGGCAACAGACTTTATAACACAAAATAAAATAACAAAAAGAATGTAAACCGTTGTTTCAGTTATTTATTTATACTTGCAATAAATATAAATCTTGGAAGATATAGGACCGCGAGAAGTCTAAAAACATATTCAGTGAAAATGATAATGCGTGGTTAATTGGATGGTTGATTGATTGATTGATTGATTGATTGATTGATTGATTGATTGATTGATTGATTGATTGATTGATTGATTGATTGATTGATTGATGATGGTGATGTTGTTGTTGGTGGTGGTGGTGATGATGATGATGATGAGGAGGAGGAGGAGGAGGAGGAGAAGGAGACGGAGGATTATGATAATGATCATTATGATGTTAATGATGAGGAGGAGAAGGATAAGAATAATGATGAGGATGATAGAACGATGTCTTATTGTTGATGTTAATGATCAGGATGACAATGATAACGATAAGACTGTGACGATTTTCAACAAAAGCGAAAAGACGCAACCGGTCATATTCGGTAGGAAACATTCGCCACGGTACCAATGTTCCAAGGGCAAGTCAGCTCAGGCGTAATCTGGTGCGAAATGGTCACTGCACAGAGGTCAATGTGACAATGTCACGACAGGGCAGCCGGCCGAATCGTCCTAACAATAACAATAGGTAATACTACAAGGCGCCTAATGACTTCTTACATCCAATTAACATCAAACGACTTTATAATGCGCTTATCGGAGTAATCTAATAATTGTAGGATTTAAAAATCAAAGACTTTAAAAACTAAGCTGCTATGATTAGACATAGCTACTCCTTTCTTAAATAAAATGATGAGAATACGTGGTGTAAGTTGATCCAGTATTAGGTCAAAGAGCCTGACACTGTGTCTTGTGTTTGAGACAAATCTTGCGTGAAGTCCCCCAAACACAGTGTTGAATTCTAAAACGCATAGGCCGCGTAAAACGCATTCATCAGGCTTTAATTGATAAATTGACAGTTCCAAATATATATATATATATACGCATGGTATCTATAAAATTGCACTGAGTCTCTAACACTAAAACGATTATGGTTCGACCTTTGAACGGGGTTTAAGACTGTGAAGTTGCATGCCGCTTCTCATTATTGCATTGTAAGGCTATGAGGTTACATGTACCCAAGACACAGGACACCATGAACACCGCGCACCTATCTACAAACGTCTCAGCAATCGCATCATAACATTTCTGCTTGCATTCATAAAATAACTTATAGGGGCATTAACTATCAATCTATATCATAATCCCACAATCAAATGATTATAATTAATTCGTTTTTAAAACAATCCCATCATTTAGATAATTTGCGTTTTTTATGGATTTTGATAAATAGATTAAAACATATTAAATTGGTTTTTGTGCAGTACGCTCCGTTCACTTTAATCCATCATCTGGAATATTGCCTTACTAAAGTAATTTTTATGATTTGAGTATTTCATGCCTCTTCTTATCTAAAATTAAATCTTCATCCGACCACGCCGTTGAAAAAAGAATGCAAACCAATAAACAATTTCAGAGTAAGACTGTTGTTTTATTATGAAAGACATAAACTGTATAAACTGTATAAATAGCATAAGAACATTAGTATGGCTGATTATGGAGTTGATGTGGTTAAAAATAATGTTTATATTATCTTTAAGCATAGATGTCCTGTGTTCAAATTATGTGCATCATTTGGACAATTTCCGTTTGTTTTAAAATGAACAATTTTGCACCTATATTCTTGAAGATTGCATCAAGGTTTGTATTATCTTCACTTTTGTTGGTTTGTCTTGAATGTTCCCTGCTATCTTTGCTGGTATTATATTTTCATCAACCGTTTTTACACAAGCAGCGCCTTGTGGGCCGATTAATCAGATTCCGAAGCGGATTAGGGACGCATCCCCCTCGTTATCTGATGCGATTCTATAATCCAACTGTTCCACAAGCGTTACGCAAACACTATTATCGAAGCAATATCGCGGCAATACCTACGATTCTGCTGACACAATAATGAATTGTTAATCCTATCAACATTGTTTTTACAGGATCACGATCCATTGCCAAGCTATACCGAAACAGAATAGAATCAAACTGATACATTTATTGCTAATTGAATATAACCGGTTGTAGTTAATATTACATTTTATATAAAAACAACTTTGCGATAGTTTCTGTTCTAGATAATCCAGAAAGCTGAGTGCAAAATGCGATGTTAGTTATAAACGATAATGCCGAAGAAACATATGATGGTGCTTTCGGGCATTTCCAGGGGAATTTATGAATGACCCTGATGCTGTATGTCAAAGATGTTTTCGACCCGGAAACCAAGGCACCGATTCAGAACTATAGGCAAACAGTTTCATTTAATATTTTTTAAATGGAATCCAGAGAAAAAAAATACGTTTAGGCTCGTAGTGTCGGTCCGACATCCGGACAAAAACTCCTGGACAAAATACTCACTGATAAAAATTATTTTGGACAAAAACCTACCGGACAAAAGACCCCCTGATAAGAATTCTTTTGGACAAAAACCTACCGGACAAAAGACCCCCGGACAAAACACTCACGGATAAAAACCCTCCCGGCAAAAACTTCCAGAGAGAAATCCTCACACGATTTTTCAACACAATGACAATAGGCCTCATATAAAACAAACAATCTGTACAGAATCCTCGCAGTTAGATCTATAGCTGTGTAAATTAAGAGTTCTTTGCGACAACCAGCGCATAATACTTGTGGAGGGATTTGTCCCGTCATTTTGTTGGTCCACGTAGTTGGTATAAGCTGTTCTCTTGTGTTAGTAAATATTTACTGCGCCTTGCAATAAAAATAGTCTTATCGAACTTCTGTTTTCAATTACTTTATGGCTAAAGTGTAGCTATTTTTCTGTGTTCTTATAGTGGCGGATCCAGAATTTGACCTTAGGGGAGGGGTGAGGGCGTGGACTTTGTCAACAGGGGGGGGGGGAGTAGAAAATCATTGAAAGTGTTGAAGGTTGAAGTAAAAGTCATTTTAGCGTGGTTTGGCCATTTTTTATTAAAATTATGCATAAAATTAATCGCGAGTGAAGCGGGTGAAGAAAAAATTGAGAAAAATAGCGTTTGGGGCATACAAAATCATGGATCTGCTAGTGCCTTAAAAATGTTATGAAAATGATGTAACAATCAGAGAAGATTGAAATTATGGTTCATTCACCGGGGTACGGTGGTTTCACTAATATTGCGTACAGTATAGATCCATAATCAGACCATTGATTTAAACATGAATAGATTTAACCACACACAATAATTGCCACGTGGTCTATTCTTAGCAACTTCTTTGTGGTGAAATTCTTACTGTAATCTTTTATTAATATGAACATATTATAGGGAATAATCCATCAATGGATCTATGCACAGCGTGCCGTTTATGTATTATTTTATATCTTATACAGTGTGGGGACCCTAGTTGAAGTCTAAATTAGAGGGTATCTCACAATTCGCGTATAAGCTCTACGGCATCTCCCTGTTCTCCTACTGTTGAACTGTACGTGACAATCGTCTTTTTTCTTGGGAACAATTCTCAGTTTGCACGATTGTGGTGGCAGTTTGTGATGCTTACCAGGAACGAGTTTGTTATGAAATCATGACGTTTTTGTGATAATCTCGTGTTTAAGACGCAGAAGTACCAAATAGATAGAGAAGACGTGTACTCTTGGAGGCGTTTGTATGGCGTGCGATGACTCATGTACGTGACATTTTCCCGTCTGAGTGGTCGTCAGAACGGGGCAATTATGAAATTACGAAACATCCCTACCCTTTTGGAATCGCACGAAGTATTTGCATATTCTATCATTTAATCTAAATTCGGAATATACACCAATATCATTATCAATGAAAAAGACAAAGTCCCATGGGAGGATGGATAATAAGCATGATCAGATATTATAACTCAGACAAAACAAGCGTCTGGACCAAATTCTGATCAGCTCCCGTGACTGGAGATTCGATGATAGCGTTTAAAAGGCGTACCAGACCGGAACCCGACTGGGTGACGGTGCCACTACGGGGACCATCGCCGCGTGGGCGGCAGGAAGGTGGGTGGCTGGGAGCGGCACGTGGCCGCACTTTATCACGGAAGGTAAAAGCTTTGGCGGGATTGGTGATACTCGAAGAAACGTTCATTCATGAGGCGATTGATAACCGATTGTTTATAGAGAGAAAAGCTACGCGTGAAAATTAATGCAAATTAATTACCAGTCTGGAAAGCATAAAACCTAAAATGGATAGCGATTGATAAAACTTGTTGCAAAACATTAAAAACAATTAACGCGTTTTCCAACAACTGATACACAGATAGCATTGATGCAAACCAGGCATTTCAATCATATGAATAAATGTCTAACAATATGCCGCAAAAACGTAATCTTTTTCACTTACTCAACAGTTGTGTTCGATCAAAGATGGACTGTAGCGTAAGACAGCTAATAATCGTTCAAGAGGTCGTGGCACGTTAAAGAAAGTTGGATCGAGTGTATATATTGCGGACCTAAACAGAGACTCTAGCAGACAGGGTGATACGGAACACCTGTTCGACGCGACGCCTAGATCTCGTGCCTCAAACGAAGGACTGATTTACAGCACGGGGAATTCAGTCTTCAAGTAAACAGGTAACTCGCCCTGTGACCTGATTGCATGACTCGGAGAGAGGTCATAGGCTATGTCTCCATTTTGTAATTTAGTCAACAGATGGTCCTGGGGTTGAGTGACCCACAGTTAATTAAGATATGTTTCAGGTCACGAACTCTGTAGGCAATACACAGTATCCGTATCTATAATATAATAA
>Ga0224511_10001388_pt1 | contig 14509 bp, 4 predicted proteins | sample SF_May12_sed_USG_2_FD_169988 | JGI IMG/M metagenome (GOLD analysis project Ga0224511, IMG submission 169988) | Sediment microbial communities from San Francisco Bay, California, United States - SF_May12_sed_USGS_8_1 | ecosystem: Environmental > Aquatic > Marine > Sediment | place: USA...
AGGTAGTCGGTAGTGGTTTGTGATCCATAGAAACGTATAATATTACAAAGGTTGTTTAGTACAGGAATGCTGATAACGATCACTAGTTTATGTTATATTATGTTCATTTATTGTGCGTAGATGCAGCTCGTGTGCGTGCGAGTGAAGGAGATTTCATGGGTGCGAATACGTTCACGCTGACTCGATACGTGTTATACTGCCAAAAAACCCACACAACAACCTAATCAAATGAACATTTCGTATCAAAATAGTGCAATCGGATTGAGATGGAAATATAAATAATATGATAAAACACTTGGAAGATCAATATGTTGTCAAATTTAGAATAAAGTAAATCGTTTAATCTTGAATAAGAAATACGGTTGGGAATTTTGATGTATATCAGTCGCAGTTTATTTTCGACCACTTTAATGTTCGTACGTAAATAAAATTGGTTTTATTTATCTGGCCAACCTCATCTACAAATATCGACACCACAAACCATCCTTTTGTCCATATTTGTATGCTTCTACTGATAAAATTCTCTGATAAACGTTCTGTATTTGCGTGTTGATGGATGATAAATATCAACTTAAACAGTTATTCTTGAACGAGAGTCGTACAATGTTAATACGCCTATTTGATATTCCTGAATCATGTGAATCAAATGTATATATTAGTGTGTGCAATGATTAAAGGCGTTTAAAAATGTTTTCTATATAGCTTATACATAGCCTGAAGCTCATCTCACCTTTATCCGGGTATTAACCTTTGATATAAAATGTTATAAGGCCAGTAATTGTCTAGTTTGCTTAGATTTCTGTTTTCAGAGATTGGTACACGAATTATATACTTACTTACAACTCATTAAAGTGCAACTGATACACTGATGGGACTTTTCACTTCAAACAAATTTGCATCTAAACTTCAGAATACAGATAAGGGTCATCCATTTGTAAATAGTATGACATAAACATCGCACTTGGGGCTCTTAAGTAGAGCGTTCGCCCCGTGAGCGGGACTCACGCTAAAGACGTTAAAACAATGGTACCAGATCCTTCCTTAGTTAGTGCTCAGCATATAAGAAAAGGTATCTTTCCTCTCAAACATTGAATGAAAATAAACCAAAACATGAGACAACATCTAGAAGAGCGGTCGAAATATATTAATATCAGTTCGCAGTAAACTTCAAATAAATGAGTATAAATAAACACATGTCATTTTCCGGAACTGTACTGCAATATGTATCTATCATTATGGTTACGCGGACATGACTCGTACCAGTATCGCAGGTGACATATATGTCTTATATCGCCTTAAGAGACGTAAATGGCTTGTGACATAAAACCTTTTCACAAAAACTTCAATCTTCCTTCCCGTTTTTAGATCTTGTAATAAATCGATCACGAACAAGATGAATGTTTCCTTTGGTATAAAATACGTCAGATTATCACTTGGGAAACATGGCCCTAATACAATGGATAATATGGACAATGTACAGACGTTTTAAATAATAGTAACATTGAATATGCGTATAATTGACCTTTAGTCAGCCCGCCCAACATGGCATCTTGACGAACTTGTTTTTTTTGTGTTTTTATAATTACTTGTCAATCCAGCCTATAGAAATAAACACCAACCAGTTCTAGTCTGATAATTGGTCAGTAATATTTTGATTATGCAGTTTGTCTTTTATATTTTAGTACGAATGTTGTTACATAATTTGTTTGTTTGTTTGTTTGTTTGTTTTAATCTATTTATTTATTTATTTATTTATTTATTTGTTTTTGTTTGTTGCTTTTTTGCACACTTTTGTCAGACCATGTTATATCACGGCATAAAGGAGACGCCCATTTCCGGGAACACTTAGACAACATAAATCAACTTTGAACCAAGTGCTTACACACACGACACTAATTGAAAATTGTCATAATAATATCTGATTAAGAGGTGGGGGCAACAAGACGTAAAGATAATTTTATGACATTTAACCACGCAAGTTATGATCATTGGTGTGGTTTATCAACATCTTGATCAATATTTAAATATCGTAGGTTATGCTGTCAATAGGTCAATTACCAATATAGTGTCTAAGACAACTGTTGCTGCTAGAGTCATATTTTACATATTAATTAACATGTTCATGACGACAATAACAAGACAAAATTACACAATTCAATACTAAATTAAATCAAAAGTACAATAGTTTATTATAAAAATATATCCACATATCATTAAAAGTTTCATATAATTGTCTCAATCAATGCAATAACTCCATCTCATAAAAGTAATAACACAACTAATAGTTTACATAAGCTAAAAATTAGTTACACTAATATTATTTCTCTTTTTGAAGAGTATTTTTGACTTATGGTGGATCACTTTAATATTATATCTAATCAATCAATGCAGGGTTGGAATAGTATCAAAATACTTCAAAACTGTGTCTGTTTGTTTAAAATATATTGTTCTGGTATAGCGTTAATATATTCTGTTCCTAGTACAATTCTGCTTCTGTAATCTTTTGTGCTGGTCTGTGATGTGTCAGAATGTAGCTAATATGTGGTTTTTACTGTTATTGTGCCTTTATGTAGTAAATAGTTGTGGTTTCAGTACTACATTTTTTTTCAAAACAAAACTCCTACTTTTATTATTTTTTATTAATTGGGCAGACATGTGTTTATTTAAAACATATTTTTGTATAATTGCAGGAACACCAATCCCATGGTATGGCTGTATTGCCAATTAGGATGCATTTATAAGATAATGCCTTAGACCTATACTGACTCTGAGTAAGCCTTGTTTTGTTAATCATCAATGCAATTTTGTTTTAGTAGTTACAAAAGCTAAATATTGCGTTTGCATTAGAACACTGCATATTTTACTATTTCTCATGGTTCTCATTAATGCATTAGCTGAGATAACCCATTGTTTATCCCAGTTTTGTTAAACTAGTTAAACAATACACACATGCACTCTATGTGGTTATTCATTTCAAGAAACTGATTTATCATTTTTAAGGTAAATTTATGTAATGCTGGGATAAACTTTGGGTTCAACTGGTTCACTGACCAATGGAAAATATCATAAGAAGATAATAATATGCCTTAGGTTACAGTGAATTGCTCTTCTATAAAATCCAGTTCAGACATAGTATACTACAATTGGTCTAATATGTAATGTAAGAATACTGTTGTAGTAAGCAAAAGGCCATAGGCACAGCTTATGTAACTAATTAAGAGCATACATCGTTTGTGTATCAAAAATTAAATTAATATTCTCTCTAAGGAAAGTTCATGCATAAATACGAGGGGTGGTATGAAAATTCCTAGACTGGCTATGTATAAACAAAATGGTTACATTGTTTTCTTAAAACATTGTACAATTTGTATGAAAACATGTCCAGCTAAGATAGCAAAAAATAAGTGTTTTCCTTTTTATTTTCTTCTTTCAATTTTTGGTTCCATGGTAACCCAACCCTTGCTACATATTCTACATTATATGGCATATTCTACAGTACAATGTACATTACAAAAATGGTTATAAGATCATCAGTATTGAATAAAATATTTTGAAATTTTAACTCATATAGTTTTGCATCATAAATGAAACTGTGTTAAAAAATTAAGGCATAAAAATAATTGAATGATGTATGATGTAATAAAATCACGTCATCATGGTAAAATTCATAAACAAAATAACGTCGCGGGCAGCAATATTAAGATTCTTATATTTTTACATGCATAATTAAAAAAAGGAACATATATAGAGAGAGATGTTTTATTCCCACAAACTATATAAGTACAATTTAACGAAGTAGGCTAAAATAGCCCATGAACGTTGTGTCAGGTTAACAATGGAAGACATCAGTGGTGTTTAGTAGACACATATGCATTGAATAAGGTTAGTATGTACCTTAACAACATATACTAAAACAGTTGTTACTATTACAAAATTGTTTTCTGGTAATACAAATGGTAACGAAGGAGTTTTTAAGCTTATTATAACAATTATATTAATATATTACAATACCTTAAATAATAACGTAACTGTATATTGTTTCAATATAAAAACACTTTAGAAAGCAATACCCCAAAAAATTAATCTACGAACGAAGCAAAATTTCGTAAAACACTTGCATTACGCTCCCCTGAGACAGAAGATTGTAAGAGTTCCCTTTTTTATCGCTTTATGTACAATAGGCGACACCTGGGAGGTCTAAATCTGAAGCAAAATTTCGTAAAACACTTGCATTACAATAGTGTGGCCTTTATTTTTTCGCGCGTATCAGGTCCATCCAATCGAAAACGGGATTTTCTCTAGTTTCCCCACACGTCATTTTCAGTGTTTATGAAATCATCCAATAGAACGGCGGATTGCTGAAATCCCAGACAGCCGTCATTATACAGAAATGTAGGTCAAAAACGAGCTTAGACAGCTACGCCGAAAAAGAAATATTTTCGCAGAAACTGATAAGCGTGTGATTATACGCAATCGCTCAAGTCAATCCGAAATGCTCCGTATCTTCACACTTATATATGTAGATCTCTACTCAATATTTATAGGTTGTTTATTATACAACTCGTTTCATTTTATTTTTCGGTTTTCGTTAATGTGTTTTAGACAGCTCATCTTTGATATACACTTTGAAAGAACTGTGAATATATCAAATACTATTTTACAACAATATTGGAATTAAATCAGTATCCTTTCTTGCTATCTTTTCGGTCAACCCTGCCTATTCGGTCAGTAATCGACGAAAAAGCCCATGTTCTAATTCCCAGTAACTTCACCTTTCAGTATTTTAAGTCTCAACAAATAAAAACAAGAGGGCCCAGAGGGCCCTGGAACGCTCACCTGAGACAGAAGATTGTAAGAGTTCCCTTTTTTCATCGCTTTATGTACAAAAGGCGACACCTGGGAGGTCTAAATCTGAAGGCTAAAGCTTTAAAATGTAAAAGTAGGTCAAATGGTCAAGTTTAATGTTATAACATATCGAAGTTCAATTCCACAAACTAAGTTGTACAAGTGGTCCAAATTTGAAGGCCTTAGCTTTACTAGTATACACAATAATTATATAAGATTTTACTTAGTTTGTTTACCCTTCATTACTCATATTCGAATTTAGCCTAGACACTGTCAAGACAAACATTCTTACCAAGTGTCATAAAAATCCGGTCACAAATATGGCCTGTATAGTTTTAACAATAATTTACTAAGATTTGACCTGGTGACCAACTTGTTAATCCAATTTGACCCATATTCGAACTTGGCCTAGATATTGCTAAGACAAACATTCTGATCAAGTTTCATCAAAATCGGGTCGCCAATCTGGCCTCTAAAGTGTAAACAAACATTTCCTAAGATTTGTCCAGGTGACCTAGTTTTTTATCCGACATAATCCATATTCGAACTTGGCCTAGATATTGTCAAAAAAACATTCTGACCAAGTTTCATAAAAATCCGGTCACAAATGTGGCCTCTAGAGTGTAAACACAAGTTTCCTAAGATTTGACCTGGTGACCTAGTTTTTGACCCGACATGACCCATATTCAAACTTGGCCTAGATATGTTTTTTAAAACAAACATTCTGACGAAGTTTCATAAAAAATCGGGTCGCAAATGTGGCCTCTGTAGTGTAAACAAAAATTTCCTAAGATTTGAGCTGGTGACTTAGTTTTTGACCAAACATGACATATTTTCGAACTTGGCCTAGATATTGTCAAAGCAAACATTTTGACCAAGTGTCATCAAAATCGGGTCGCAAATCTGGCCTCTAGAGTGTAAACAAGAATTTCCTAAGATTTGATCTGGTGACCTAGTTTTTGACCTGGCATAACCCATATTCAAATTGGGCCTATATATTGTCAAATCAAACATTCCGATCAAGTGTCATAAAAATCGTATCACAAATGTGGTCTCTAGAGTGTAAACATCAAATGTTGACGGACGACACACGACGGACGACGACGGACGACGGACAACCACTGACCACAAGTGAGCTTAAAATGCGAACAAATAGATCTAGTTAATTTGTTGTTTAACCATGTGCATTATGCAAAAGGTAACTGTATGTTGGTGAACAATTATAAATAATGCTTTATTTTACTCATTTTACTTTTTTAAGGCAACTTTCTAAACGATTGTTTTGTTGTGTCATATCAATCTAAATCTTGCATACATGTACATTTGCGTCTGGGAAGACATGTGTAATGAAATAGTACAAGTACCTGCTTGATTACGCCATTTAAAACATGAGAGTAATTGGCCAATCAGATTGACCGAATAGATAGGAAAGCGCTTGTGAGAACCAGAGTTACAGCTGTCATTGGAAAATGAGGTCAATGTTTGTAAACAATCAATATATGAAGAAAGTTTTAATAAAATTATTTTTCAGAAAAAATAGTTGTATGTTTGAAAGTTTCACGCTGTTATATGTTTGAATTCTTAACTGACCGTTTAGACAAGAAAACAGGCTATATTAAATTTTTTAAATTGTTTCTTGCCTATTTGCTGAACTTTAATGATGAAATAAGAAAAACAAGTTATTTGCCTGTTTTCGTCTCGTATGATACGAAAACTACCTAAACGTAAGAGGCGTGCTTGTAAGAACAAAGGTCTGATGCAAAAGTCCTGAACTGGTTAATCACTAAAACTGTCTCAGTGATACACGTATTTACATGTAGTCAGACGTTTCTGAGGGGTACTTAACGACATTTACAATGTGTCTAAATAGAATTATTGTACTTTCCCAGTAAATGACATCAAGCGCAGCTGTTTTAAGGCTGCATACATTTATTATTTGTCTTCACACGAAAAGGTATTAGCTTCCTTTTCGTTTAATCTAAATGTATTGGTATTGAATAAATACAATATTTCCTTGTTTTATGCATATAATATATACTGCAATCACAGGCATGTGCTTACATAGTGTTTGAAATCGGTAGATGAATGACGTTCGTGTATCAGGCTAAACCATAATAAGACTTCATAGACGGATACAATGACAGTACGTATCTTTTTTAAATACTGCATTTATTAATGTTTACATACGTTACGTAGAATAATCTATTATGATATTTTAGATACGTTATCTGATAAGTATTTTATTACTATCACTGTGGTTTCGCAATATCGCAACTTTATCTGGCAACTATATAACACCGTATTTTGTCGTTACATGTACCACATATGACTATTTGATGTATTAAATTAACGGCATATCTATTGCAGATAACTAACAGCCATTTCCAAAGCAATATGTTTTAAAAACAAACGCTTTTATATTTCTAACGACAAATCATAAAACATAGCCTTTTTTAATTTGCAACATTTTGATGTGTTACATGTGCAAACTTAATCGCAGAATTTGCAAAACACACAAATAATGCATGGAATTAATGAATCGTGTTCCTTTTTCTTGAGCGAATGCCCTTACATATAGGATACATTAAACTACACTGCAAAAGTTACTACCTACATGCTCCAAGTTGAAATGTGCATATGTCAGATTTTGAAAACACGCGTACATTTCATATTAACCATATTTGTCGACTGGTTAGCATAACTAACTTGAAAATGATTACGTTATATTTATTATAAAAAATCTGGTTTGTTTCTATATTCGACTGAACCAAATTGTAATACTTCTGCCTAATGCTTTGCAAAGTCCAAATGCTTTATACTATCGTTTAATTTTAATATATTTTTCAATATAAATTGACGAGATGTTCAAAATAAGAATGTTGTAAACAATGTAGATATGTCAAGTTTGAGGACACGGTGTCAAAATGGCCCGTACAAAACTGTTGAAACGGAAAGCCCTCAGGAAGCATAGCATGCACGTAAAAACAGCAGCCTCGGTTTTATTGAAGCTGTTCATCAGTAGTAATAAATGATGCCACACCACTGACGCCCTCTAGCGCATGAGCGGAACTCCATTTTCAAATGTAAACAAACCCAATACACAGAACAACAGAGAAACGCGTAAAACACCAAGACGCCAACAAACATTTAGAATAAAACTATTTTTGTGTTGTCGTTTTCATTTTTTACTTTCTTTTTTGATTTATAAAAACCCCGTTATGGTAGACCATTGACTTCGCAATATGTTGTGAATATTTAGTAAAAGTCTAAATGCCGATTCAAAAGGTTAGACACGAACAATATGAAAGAAACATGCCATTACAAAGGCATAGGTTAGAGTCATCGCACATAGGTCTTTCTATACAGTGCCCACCAAAAGTCTCGAGACAACCTGTAATTTTTCTCCTTTACAACACCATGTCCCATCATATTTAATAACTTGTATGCATGTTTAAACAATTTAATATAACTAAATGTTCCAGTCAGGAATAACTACTTTAACTAATTTTATGGAGGATTTCTTATTTAACAATGGATACGTGGTTCACAGGCCCATTACACCCAATGTTAATTTTGTGGAAACATTTACGTTTTTGATAATTCAGAAACATCAGGCATAGAAACTATATTTTAACTATACATTCAGCATTTCTGTTGTTCATGTATGTACAGTTTTACATTAATTTATGTAAAATCATTTACATCCGTATTTTGCTTAATTTAAGTATGTGTAGTAACAACATAGAATAAGACAGTTTCTGTTACTCTGTCTCCAGACTTTTGGTGGGCACTGTATATGTAAAACTACCTTTATGGATTGAGCTGTGGTAAGACAGTCTATGTGAGAAAAGCAGTGTGCAGGTGTTGTGTCGCTAATGCCTAAGGATGAATTGCATAAATGATATTATTATTGGTATCATTCACACCTTTTAACTTTAATCACACATCTTTTTAATGAGCGATGCTTTCGTTTTATGCTTCTCCAAAACTTACCACACACATTGCACGAACGTCTTTCGTCAATCATATGACTACGTCTTCTTTCTGTGTCGTGCAGGGCCGCAAAATGCTGGCAAATGCGCACCAATGTGAATTTGTACATGTGTGAGGGAGGGCAATATGCGTTTTTATGCTTCCCGAAAAAAATCGAGGGAGCATATCGTCGCGGGGTTGTCCGTCCGTCCGTCAGTCCGTCCATCCGTCAGTCCGTACGTCCCGAATCCGTGTCCGGCCCATAACTTCGTTATTTGAAGTCCGAATTTAAAACTATTTCACATAAATGATCATTATATTGAAACGATGTGTCGCGTGCAAATTTGTGGTCACAGCATGACCTTACAGCAATATCGTGTCCGGCTCATAACTGTGTTATTTAAAGTCGGATTTTAAAACTATTTCACAGAAATGATCACCATATTCAGACGACGTGCCACGTGCAACATTTGGGCTGCTATCTTGAAGGTCAAGGTCACAGCATGAACTTACAGCAAAATCCTGTACGGTCCATAGCTTTATTTTTTGAAGTCCGATTTTAAAACTGTTTTACAGAAATAATCACCATATTGAAACGACGTGTCGTGCGGCGCAACATTTGGGCTGCTTCCTTGAAGGTCAAGGTCGAAGCATGCATGACCTAACAGCAAAATCGTGTCCGGCCCATAACTTTGTAATTTGAAGTCTGATTTTGAAACTATTTCATAGAAATGATCATTATATTGAGCCGACGTGTCGCGTGCAACATTTGGGCTGCTGCCTTGAAGGTCAAGGTCAAAGCATGAACTAACAGCAAAATCGTGTCCGGCCCATAACTTTGTAATTTGAAGTCTGATTTTGATACTATTTCATAGAAATGATCATCATATTGAGACAACGTTTTGCGTGCAAAATTTGGGCTGCTACATTGAAGGTCAATGTTACAGTATGACCTTACAGCAAAATCGTGTCCGGCTTATAACTTTGTTATTTAAAGTCCGATTTTAAAACTATTTCACAGAAGTGATAACCCTGTTGAGACGTGTCGCGTGCAACATTTGGGTCGCTACCTTGAAGGTCAATGTAACAACATGACCTTACAGCGAAATCGCGTCCGGCCAATAACTTTGTTATTTGAAGTCTGATTTTAAAACTGTTTCACAGAAATTATCACCGTATTGAGACGACGTGTCGCGTGCAACATTTGGGCTGCTTCCTTGAAGGCCAAGGTCACAGTATGACCTAGCAGCAAAATTGTGCCTGGTCCATAACTTTGTTATTTGAAGTCGGATTTTACAACTGTTTTGACAAAATACTTCTCTGTGTCTAATACCTATTCGGGAAGCATTACCCGGTTCCTTCGGCTCTTGTTTAAATATATACAGGCATGTTGTGGTTTAGAGGCTGGTGGTTACTTCTCTGATCTTGAAGGCATGGTAACCAGGGTGACTGGGAGCTTGTTCCAGATGTAGATGGCAGTGGTGAAAAATGATTCTCTCAGTGTCTGGGTTCTGCAGTATTGTTGGATGTACCTACCTTATGCCGTGGCCGCTTGTAGACGTGTTCTGGAGATGAAGAAAGGGTTATAAGTCAATTTTAACAAGGTTGTTGATGATATTGTACATCATCACCGCTTCCGCCTGTCTTCGCCTTTTTTGCAAAGTCTCCCATCCTAATGACTGGAGCATATTGGTTTCATCACTAGCCTGTATGCGATAACTCCCAGATATAAATCTGGCAGCTCTGCATTGGACCATCTCAAGTGGTTTGATGTTGGACTTTGTTGCTGTACAATTAGTTGTGATTGACATTAAATGTGTATGCTGGATCTGAAGCACACTCGACCACGTGCCCCATTGTCCTTTTAAACTGTAGTTTGCCACTAAGTGATCTTTCAATTCAGCGTATTCATTGAACTTCAGTGAACACTAGATATATTGAAACGGCTTTATCATAGGATGGGCTGAAGTCTGATAACTCATATTTGTTTTAAACGTTTCCACGTGAATAGCAATTGTAACATGCTGTTGTTTTGTCAGGTTCTTGTTTAAGATTTGGGTTGGGGTTACTATGCTCAAAGAATACATCTTGCTCAAGCTTGAACCTTTATAAAACACCACATTGAAATGAAATTCTGCTGTCTGTCTGTGGTTGCCGAAAGAAACAAGTTTTACTTGAACAAATCTTTTCTTAGTGACAAGGGCGGCTGGTTTGCACAAAACGTACTGACAAGAAAAACTGAGTCACACATTTTCGACGGCCTGAACAAAGATTGTTACTAGAAATAACAGTGATCTTACTTCAACACTTTTTACAACAAAGGATTGGTTAATATATTAAATGAGAAAACAGAACACTTGTGATGGGAGAACTATTGTATTACATGTTTAAACATAAAATATCGCAAATTGTAAATATGTATCATGTTTCTATTTTATTTGGAAGATGTACCATTAATTGTTCACTTTTACTTAGTACACGGTGTGATCATGAACATTTCTTTAAACCTAATATAAACTTTATTCCTGCTAAATCCACATAATTACTGTCGATAGTTTCAAAGTCTTAAGAAAATGTAAGTAACACCATTTTTGTTATTGAGATACAATTAAACATTCACTATACATGTACAAATGTACGTATGCATTCACCAAACAATAAATCACACATATGAGCATAAACCACAACAAAAGATCACACTGCCACACGAACAAAATTATATATTATGTACAAATAGCAATTCGAACAAACAATTCAAAATGTGTAAAGGAACATTTGTTGCATTTCGAAGCAACCTTATACATTCTGCACATTACTTTAAACTTTCTCAGTATATAAAGTAATACGTCCTAAGGCACTGGGGCACAATATATGTAGATACATGTATGTTATTCTAACTTATGACCTAATCTTTCTGCCAACTGACTTAGTTTTAATATTTTGATTTTACGGTTATTGTTTACTAATTCTGGAAATAAACCAGAGTAAATAACACCAAAATTACAGAACAAAGAGTAATGCTATTGTGCCGTGTACATTTCCTTTCTCTACTGAGTACCTTAGTTCCAAGAATTATCAATATTTCCAAAATATGAAAGAAGAACAAGTGTTCTTGGACATAGAACTTACCCATATTTAATGAGTTATGTTAACATGTATCTATCAAACTTTTAAAAGCTGATAGAGATAACGTATGAAATATGTCACAGAAAAGTAAATCAATAAGCATTAACAAAAGGCATTGACTTTAAAGATATAAAAATGATATTTATTGACTGCACTTCCGCTCAAAAGACTCTTTTCTTTGTTTTGAAATTTCAATAAGCATTCTCTTGCATGTGTCTACTAAAATAAGGCTCCCACCCAACCAAACCGTCATTGTCTTGTATAAGTAATCATAGAAAAACTTTAATGTCATATCCCTGACCCTTAAAATTCCATGTCCAGTGTTCCACGGACTTAATCAGGAAGCACAATTCTTTCTTATATGTGGCACTCTCTGCAAAAATGGCCCAAAATTTTCTTTTTCGAAAATTAGTTATTATCACTTTTATGTACATTATTGAGTTTGGAGCACACCAATCCAAATGTTTTAAAAACGGACCATTTTTACTGAAAATTAGCTGTTTTGTGAAACCACCGAGGATGTCAAAGGTCCTACTTTTTTTCTAAATAAGTTAAAAAATAGCTGTATATAAGTGGCATGTACAAGAAATATTTTAAAGTGTTTCATTAGTTATTTATAGCATATAATTAGTTTACATACGGATCATAAACTATAAGCATGTTCTTTTTTTCCGTTATGTATATTTTTATTGTGTAAAATGGAAAAAAATACCATAGAATATTTACAAAATAATTAAGTAAAGATACTTTCTGTTATGACTTAACCATCATTAAAACAATAAGATTATAAAAGAACAAGATCCCTTAGGTTATCAGTAAATAATAACAGTACCACCTTCATCCTAAGTAGATTTTACTAAGAAAATTGATGAAATGCTACTTAATACTACAATTGCCATAATATACTACTTACTTACTATTTCTTCAGTTTCCATGGTATTTGCTGTACGGAGCAGATAATTACAATGACACAGCTAAAACTAGCATTTGTCTCAGAGCATATAAATTTCAGTTTATTGAGTTTTTTTTCAGTGTACCACAATATCAGCTCTTTAAAGTTAGCACTTCTCAATTTGGTTATGAAGAACTTGCACTAAACAAGCTTTGACACAGTTGAAACATAGCAGAACTTCTTCCTTATGAAGGTACCACATTCTCTGAGGATTGAGTCCAGGAAGCTGGTGATCAAGTCTGGTACCTTTTTCAAGATACTGATCTTGATTTTAGGGTCAGCTACATTCTTTCAAACACCACATCTGGCCTGGCAGAATGAGAAACGTAACAATAATCTAATTTAATGTAACTTGATATATATGTTATGTTTTTAAATCCTTCGGTGACATTTTATTTTAAAATGTTCATTTCAACAAAGGCTTTGGATATGAGCTTTAAATTCTGACAATTCTGCATATTTCAAACGATTTGATATTAACTTTCCTTAATTTATTTAATTTCTTCTTTTAGTTGAATGAACCACTTAGCAAAAACAATCTGAAAAATATATTGTCTTCAATGTATAGTTTTGCAATTCTTCAAGCTCCTCCCATGTCTGTAGTATTCCTTTCCCCAAGTGTTAATGTTTATTACAAACAGGAAGTATGATTTGTTTGTATTTACTAGGTCAGATTGTCACCTGACAATATAATCTTATTCTACTGGATTAAAATTGGTCCTATACTGATATAAATCGTCATTATTGACAGTTGCGGAACTATCTATTAAAATCTTTGCAGTAGAAATGTACAGTTAAAAAGCAGTTTGTTTATAAGCAGAACATTGAAGAAAAATCATTTTTGAATTATTCATAATAAATATTTTTTCGATGAACCTGCCAATATCAACTAGTATTATTAAAACAAAGACTAATGTGGTACACAAGGAAAAAAGATGGGTATTATTATGTGACATGAATACTTGACAATATAAAGAATAAAATCTATAATCGAATTTTAAAAGGTTTGTGATAAGATCTGTTAATCAATGGTTAAAACAATCAAACACTAGTGTTTTACATTTCACAGTGTTCGAGTTTACCTTTAAAGATTACTGCCATAGGTTACATAGATGATAAATCAATGGAAACAGAAGAAGGGTGCGTTACAGTATCTCGACCGTTTACGGCCGATATACTTGTGCCTTTTTACTCGAAATGTAGCAATACCAATCAAGAACTAGTTGCATTCGAGGAGTATTTAAAGAGAGATAACTGTGATCTGAACTGGTGTCACAAAATTATAAAATGTCACAAACTATTATTGGGTGTGCTACATACGTATTCAGCACATCCCATAACTTTACATTTACTAATGCATAATGTTATAAACGTTGCAACGTTTAAACAACTTTCATGTTTAACAAAACATACTAATAATGGCAACTGCTAAAATCCGGGACCCGCACCTTTTTGCGACACATTTTCTGTGTCAGGATAAACACATGAACAACATCCTTGCAACAATCTACCTTTCAATTCTTTCGAACATCATGACATAATACCAGGTCGATTACAGACATTAAGGTTTACTATACAAGAAACAAGTTATTATCTTATCAATGTATATGGGTA
>Ga0224511_10001390_pt1 | contig 14507 bp, 9 predicted proteins | sample SF_May12_sed_USG_2_FD_169988 | JGI IMG/M metagenome (GOLD analysis project Ga0224511, IMG submission 169988) | Sediment microbial communities from San Francisco Bay, California, United States - SF_May12_sed_USGS_8_1 | ecosystem: Environmental > Aquatic > Marine > Sediment | place: USA...
ATAATTTGAACAACTTTGGTAGAGGACCTTTTGATGATGTTATATATTAAATATGAAAGCACTGGGCCTTGTAGTTTCAGACAAGAAGATTTTTGAAAGTTTTATTTTAAAACCTATTTATTGACCCGTGACCTACATATGCAACCAACCAGAACGGTTTGAACAACTTTGATAGGAGACCACCCAGGGATCATTCCTGTGAAGTTTGGTCAAATTCCCATTAGCAGTTCAAGAGAAGATGTGGTTTGAAGTTTTCCTTATATAATTCAATGTAAAATTGTGACCCACGGGGCGGAGTCAATTTTGACCCCAGGGCCAAAATTTGAACAACTTTGGTAGAGGACCTCTAGATGATGCTACTTACCAAATATGAAAGCTCTGGGATTTGTAGTTTCAGACAAGAAGATTTTTGAAAGTTTCATTTTAAAAATCTATTTATTGACCCTGTGACCTACTTTTGCAACCAACTGGAACGGTTTGAACAACTTTGATAGGGGACCACCTAGGGATCATTCCTGTGAAGTTTGGTCAAATTCCCATTAGCGGTTCAAGAGATGATGTCGTTTAAAGTTTTCTTAATATAATTCAATATAAAATTGTGACCCCCGGGGCAGGGTCAATTTTGACCCCAGGGACATTATTTGAACAACTTTGGTAGAGGACCTCTACATGATGCTATATACCAAATATTAAAGCTCTGGGCCTTGTAGTTTCAGACAAGAAGATTTTTGAAAGTTTCATTTCAAAAATCTATTTATTGACCCCGTGACCTACTTATGCAACCAACCGGAACATTTTGAACAACTTTGATAGGGAACCACCCATGGATCATTCCTGTGAAGTTTGGTCAAATTCCCATTAGTGGTTCAAGAGACGATGTCGTTTGAAATTTTCCTTATATAATTCAATGTAAAATTGTGACCCCCGGGGCGGAGTCAATTTAGACCCCAGGGGCAAAATTTGAACAACTTTGGTAGAGGACCTCTAGATGATGCTATATACTTAATATGAAAGCTCTGGGCCTTGTAGTTTCGGACAAGAAGATTTTTGAAAATTGCATTTTGAAAACCTATTTTTTGACCCTGTGACCTACTTATGCAACGAACTGGAACGGTTTGAACAACTTTGATAGGGGACCACCCAGGGATCATTCCTGTGAAGTTTGGCCAAAATCTAATAAGCGGTTTTAGAGGAGATGTTTAAAGAAATTGTTGACGCACGCACGGACGCTTGGACGCACGGACGATGGACGACGGACAATGGGCCATCACAAAAGCTCACCTTGAGCACTTTGTGCTCAGGTGAGCTAAAATAAAGGAACTAAAAAATAATAATCCCAAAAACACAAAAATATAGTTTTTCTAAATGTCTGTTGCGTCATGATGTTGTAAGAGTTTTTGTGTCGTTCCTTGTGTCAGTCTTTTACGAGCCATTTTGTCACAGTGCCCTTAAACATGACATATCTACATTGTTTACAACATTCTTTGTTTGAACATCTCTTCAATGTGTAGTACTAGATTGATTTACGTTTACTACACATCTAACAAAACGTACGCTTCTGTACTGGTTATCAGCAATTTAAAAGTTATTATACCGCGTTCAAAGAGATAGATTATGATCTCTTTTTACACGCAAGAATTACTGGCCTTGTACATTGAAAAGTTACCATGTGAAGTTTCATTGAAAATCCCCTGCTGCTGAAGAGTGACATAAAATAAGAAGAATTGCCTCCAAAAGGGATTTCCATATAAGGGACACCAGCCGTTTGTTAATCTCAGTCTGCCAAAAATCTTTTAATGTGACAACAGGCGTACTGGAGGGTGTTTTAAATCTGTCTTGGAAGCTGAAGGACGGTGGTTCTGAAAGGTAAATACGTCATCAAGGGACCACTGATAAGGGCGGTGACTTGACCAGGCGTCATGGTTTCCTTACACAGGGCTTCACAAAATCATTGGCTAAGACTGATTTGCTTTACTGACTTAAAAAGCATTTAATAATGTTGACCTATAATTGTCCTTATGTCCTACCAGCACTATGCATGCGTACCACAAACATTCAACCCATAATTTAAGAAGAATTAGAAAACCCAGAGATGCCTAATGTTGTAATACAATAGGAATAGTCAACGCCGTTATTTATAAAAGATAAAGAATTTTAATAAATAATGCGGTGGACAGTGTAGTCTATCATTGTATCTTCTGCCGAGGAAAGCCGATTGACGGCATCTGTGAATAATAGTGAAGAGAAACAATATTATGCCTATAGTTTATCGTGAAGAGAAATCCGGTTACTGCATAAAGGGTACTTAGTGTATGCTTGTTTAAAGTATGCATGTAAATATGATAAAATAAACTGTTTTAATGGTGACCAAACTTATGCCAATGCAATATGAAAGTATAGAGTTGTTGGTCATTAATTTTTACTGAAAGGTTACGTTTCAAGCCGCCGTTTAAAGAAACCTTTAAATTAAAAACAACATATCACAATTTTTTATAAAGTATATATTTATAACTGAAACGTATAACATGCTAAATGTTCACGGTAACTGAGAAAAGGTAAAACAATAATATTTACAATATACAATTTCAACACACTCAACATTTAACACTGAAATAGTTGTTTTCCACCATTAAATTCGACTACGGCTGCTCTGCACGATAATGTTAATTTAAATAAAATCAGATTTTTATTTACTGAACAAAATGTACACGCAGAAGATTGAAATTTTGGAATATTCCATTTAAAAAAAGGGCATTTTTGTTTTGTATTTGATCACTTTTTCATTTAACTATTACCTCGTTATACACGCAGTAGTTTCTCTTTATTAATATGACTGGAAAGAGTACATAGCGACCAGGGTTAAAACGCTTTTTCATGCATGATATATCCTCAATATAGTTACTCACCCTCTTGGGGAAACGTATCGCAGCTTGTACGCCGATCGCTGTGCGTTTTTGAAGCCTCGGGTTTAATCCCCGGCCTGTTTTAATGTTCTGCTATATTTCTATGATAATAATAGATATTCTCTAAAAAATGAAAACAAAGTGTTAATTTCCATTAAAAACCAATTGTACATTTTCGAAACCTTGTGACTTTAGGCAGGAATATTGCACGCAGCAGCTTCAAATGGCCTACTTGTTTAGTCTACTTCAAGAGGGTGCCATAGTTGTGCCCTCCCTGAATAAGCTCTCACAAGAAGGCCACTTTATATGGAAGGCGACATTACGTGTCATCATATGACATTATAAGCAATACGCATACATGTACAATACAATGGTGGGTATAATCAATCCATTTCAGTTATAAAGTATATGATTTTCAAACACTACATATAAAGTGTGCTTTTTTATAATAAACTGACTAACTGTTTAAAAGTGAAGATGCACTATACATTCAAGGAAACAAAATAGTAGTGTTGTCTAGTTATAAATATATCTAACTAAATGTACATTTATAAGAAATATTACAATTTACGATAAAAGTGGATTTAAAATAAACATTGAATATAATATATTTGCATTTAAAATATTCTTATATTTTCTTTGCAAACAAACAATTCAAACACACCATACCTAAACATATAAGGGATTATCGAACTGTGAATAAAACACACAATTGCAGAAGAAACATCAACCTTATATCATCAAAGAATGCCTTTAAAAGATGAATCGCCAGGTGATTTGTTTACATTTCTTTACACTTTTTGAAACACAATTTAACAGTTTAAATGTGTTTCATATTAATTTTGAGTAAAAACGAAACATTACTTTCCTTAACAATGCTAACAATAAACAAAACAAATAATTTTTAGTAAAGTGTTTTGTTAAATTATACATGGATGAAATGTTAACATACACTATTCAACAAATTATGTGATTGTGCTTTCATTGTTGCCACTGATCTATAATGAAACATTGAACAGCTTGAGCATATTCTGTTCTAATGTACTGTTGGAAACGACCAGACGTGTGCCGTCCCTGTTGAGGCTGACGGCGAACGGGTAAACCATACCGATATCGTGTGTCATCAGTATCTCTCCATCTTGCGACAACTGGACTAAGGTGAATGTGCCCTCACTGCAGACAAACACGGTGCCAGCTGGTCCTGCACAGACACCTCTCGGTCTCACTATTTTATCACTTTTGATCACATGACCTTCACCTGATGTTAGGTCGCACATGTACACCGTGTTTTGATTCCAGTCAGAGAACACTAAGGTATTGGTGGAGGAGATGTAGGTACAGGCACTGTCGAATAGGACGTAAGCCTTGTTAGGTAACAGTTTGTGCTGGATGTCTCCCACGTTACCCTGGATGTCGATCGTGCGGACGGGCCGCTCGTGGAAGTATGTGGAGACTATGAACGTGTCGGCGTCCATGGAGGAGATGCTGTAGCAGCAGAATGATGTAGACAACGTCCTCAGCAGTGTGATGGAACTATCATCTGACACTGACATCAGGGCGATCGAGTCCCTGTGGAAACGTAGAAGCTGATAAATAATCATGGGTTATAATACGTTTAAACATTAATGCAAAACCTGTATTTATGAAATAAACATTTTCGATTTGAATGTTGATTTAAGCAATGACAGTAAAATATTATTGCTCTTAAAATTTACCTTAAATGTTCAATATAAGACATGTATAAGACATAAAAAATGTATTAACGATGTACGTGCGATATATGAATTAAATCGTTTTTCTTTGTAAAAGTTAATGTGGATATGTTTAGTATTATTATGATTTTTTACATTAAAACAATATATAAATGCAACAACGACCAGAAAAGGGAGCTACTATGGTGGACCGAACCCTGCTGAAAGAAAATGAGAGGAAGAAGAGCATGGACCCACAGCAATATGACGCAGACAATTCCGAGTTTACAAATAAACTTTATGAAAACGACATTTAAAAATGGGAATATAATTTTAACTATTTGTCCAAAAATATGAATAGTAGATGCCACATTTTAAATAACAATAAAAATTATACTAAAATTAATTAAAATTTCCAGAACAAAGTAAAATAGTTGTAAATGGAATAGATGTTCACATTTAGCAAACAAAAAGATATGAAGTTTGTAATTATTATCACGAACCATTTATACATGTGCTATGAATAATAATCCTTATTTGTTCTACAGTTCAGGTCGAATAACATTATCCAACTGTATTTCGATTACGATTACAGGGATGTTTGATCAAACACCTTTTAACTTACCGATCAATATGTAGTATTTTCTAAACTTACCATAACGTCACCGCCAGTGCATTCTCCTTGTAGCAGGTAACGTCGAGTGGAAATCTTTCGAATTTAAAAGATGATCCCTGCCTCTGTAGATCAGCGTTCATGACGAAACATGTCATGTTGTTATAGTCAACAGCAGCTATCCTGCCGTCCGCCATAAAATCAAGCCCCGTGACACACGGAAACTCCTCATCTCCCTCCGTCTTCACGAAGTCCAGCGTAGTTACCAGGGTCAGCTTGGCAGGACGTGGAGCAGCTGGAGCTGATGGCTGATCGGCGACGAGAGGTTGGGGATCCTGAACAGCCTCTGATGTGGGGTTGGTGTCGGGAACTGATGCAAATATGCTAGGGTTAATTTCTGGTTGTAATGTTGAAAGTAGTTTCAAATATTTAATTTTCAGATAATAGAGAAAGCTTATGCTAGCTAGATATACTGATAAATTTTCAACTTAAAACATCTAAAACGTTTTAACTAGTTCAGTTAACATAAATGACTCAATTTGTCTGTCTAGGAAACTAGGAGACTGATTGTTTCAGGCCGGACCTTAAAAATAAGATATTTAGAGTTATAGGTTCGACATCAGCCGATTGTCGCATCATTTGATTACCAAAACTGTTTATTATTATTATTATTATTATTATTATTATTATTATTATTATTATTATTATTATTATTATTAAGTACAATTTCCTAAATGCTAATGTTTTCTTTTTAAATTTAAATGTAAACAATTTCAATGTGTATGTACATATATAATAAAAATTGTAAAATGAAACAATGTGTAAATAAGTTGATGAAATATTTAAAGAGAAAATAACATATACACACAACCTGCCTGTGTTCATGTAAACTACAATGACGTTCTCTAAACAATATGGAACAAGTTAAGCCTTACCGACGTCATAGTCATGGTCGGCCGTGCCAGTACCCATGGCTGAAGGGCGTGGAACGTGTCGGAGCGTTGCGAGTGGTTCCGCCATGACGGCCAACAAATGGTCGCTCCATTCTAGCGTGTGTTGGACAGTGCATTCGCTGTTCTGAAGCTCGGTTAGTTTGGTCGTGGCCCATGTCGTCTTCTGTTTACACGTAAAGTTCAGTATAGATTTCTCAACGTCAGTTCCATTCTTATTGGCGTCCTCAGTTATCGAAATAATATTCTGGATGTTTACTTTCACAGACTTCGCCATATTTTGTACGTCATCCAGACGTATTTTGTCAGATGTTATAAACTCATCGAGATCTTCACATATGTGCCTCTTCGCTTCATCAAAACGTTTGATGATTTCGTCTTTCGTGTTATCTATTTCCCTCATTATTTCATTTCTGCGTTCTTCGTTTGACTGAAGCGTTTCCTCACAATTGTCGATTATTTCCTGAACTGTAGAAATGGCTCCCTGCATTTCCTCCACCGATCTAATTAGTGAACCATCTGCATCCGTTCCAAAGTCTTTGAGTTCAAAGATGTCTAGACGAAAAGTATAATGAATTGAGTAACAGATGTTTAATTTTGGTTAGCAATAGGAATTGGACGTGGGTTTAAACAACCTTCATTCAATGTCCTTCCCATTTTTACGTACCATATACGCATTTAACATGTGTTATTACCGGTAATACACAGCTCGATATAGGTGTAAACGGCCCGTAAATATAATATAATATAATATAAAATATAATATAATATAATATAATATAATATAATATAATATAATATAATATAATATAATATAATATAATATAGCATAATATAATATAATATAATAAAAATGTATGCATATATAAGGTAGAATATAGAAATACACTAACGGATCCAGGGGTCGCACCCGGCACCCTCTAATTGCCGCGGACCTTTAGATTTTTTTATGCCAAAAATGCCACTTTTTCTCATTTTTTTCTTCGCTCGCTTCTCTGGCGAATAATTTTAATCATAATTTTGATATAAGTATTGCCAAAACACGCTAAAAATTACTTTCACTTTTTCATTCAACACTTTCAATGATTTTTTCGCCCCCCACCCTAAGGTCAAATCCTGGACCCGCTACTGAAATAAATGCTGATAAATATATGATTAACTTGAATTGAATGGAGGCAGAAATTGACTTAATTTTTTACTTGTTAGCCTTACTTGTTAATATAGGAATAAAATCAGAATTACTTAAGTAAGAAAAGATAATGAATGTGACTACATTTTGAATATGTAGGTGAGCAAACAGCGGTTAAACGTATAATTAATGGCGGTACGAAGTAAAAGGTTACGAATAAATAATAACATTTCTTTAGCAAACGCATAGTGGAAACGCAAATGACTGTCCTTAGAGGCTTGGTGCAATACGTTTAAGGCCCCTATTCCACTTCTCCGTATCAGTATCAGTATCCGCATTGCGTATCCGGATAAAAAATAGAACAAGTTGCGTTGGGCCTATTCTTTTCGTCGGTATCAGTATCCGGATAAATTTCGTCCGTAAAGGCATCCGTACGGAATCGCTTAGTGAGCCATTTTATCCGGATGCGGATGACATACGGACGGCTTTTAGCAAAATCAGGAAACAAAATAACATTAACTTACGGATTAACTCCATTATAACCAAAATGTTTGTAAATCCCGATATAATGAAAATGATCTACATTATTTTACTTGTTATGTTGTGTTAAATTAGCGAAATCGCAATTATTTACTTATTATATATCAAATCATTAGTTGGCCACCAATACATCGTATCCTTGCAATGGGGCACGTATATGTATATGATAAAAAGTTAACTTGTCACCACAATTTGCATTTTTCATGTGAATGATAACGATATTATGTAGGCACATTTTAAAGCCAGGTAAAAACAGGCAGATACGTTTGGCGGATACTGAAACGTAGAATAAAGTGTCCGCACTGAAATCTTCCGTATTCGGATACTGATACGCATCCTGATCCGGATACTGAAACGTGCAATAGCGGCCTAATCCGACAAGTGTGTCATTTTATCTGCAATAAGCATATGCAATCACACAGTTAAAGGCTAATTTTAAGAAAAACACCGTTTTTCGTGGTAAAGCATGTGACCTAGTTTTTTGAAAATATGTTGTATTTCTTGAAAATTTGATCTTGACTCTAATACAAAATCAACTTCCTATTTTATCAAATACATGTACATAGTATTAACCCATAGTGTACGTATCATTATTCGGTTAACACAATACATATACGAAGTTTCGAAAAAAAATTGCATCATCGGACACCCATGCCTTTAACTACACTCATGCTACAAAGTGCTAACGTAATGGATACGACGTGGGTATCCGACGATGAGATCTTGTGTATCTGAAATAATTTGCGTTACAATAATCAGACACTCGATGGCGTCGTCGATATTAGACCTTAAACCTTCTACCCCACACATGTTGAAATGAACATTTAAAATAGAAATGCCATCAAAGGCTAAATCCAAAAAATAACAGATATGTCAATATACACTGAACTTGATTATTAATTAATACGTTTCTCACTAAACAAAATGTCATTGTAGAATTGTAATAGCACATTTATTTTGCCATAAATTTTTACCGTTCAGACGATTTATTTTGTAAACGTTGATCTAAAAATAGAATTACCCATGTGCGTGCAGCGTTATTTTGACTCTAGCAAGAAGCTCGGCGAAGGAAATTCTGTTATATTAATAAATTGGAAAATCATCCATGACCAGAGGACGCGCGTATTTGTTTAACGAGTTGTAACGACAACGAGGGATATCATGGAAGTATTCTATTGATAATGATTATTTGTTAAATACTGCTGTTTATTTAGATTTTTTGATGTCTGGAAATTAAAATCCACCATTTGTGGGATACATGTCAGTGGCGTGTTAACGGTTTAAGTAAAAGTTACTTTTTATCATGTTGTCTTAGCCATATTTCTATAAAAATCTGGTTTTAAAAAATGAGGAAATGTACCGTTTGGGGCATAAAAATCATTACGGCTTTAAGGGTGGGGGCGCCCGGTGCCCCCTGGATCCGCTAGTGCATGTAGGACCTTTAAGAAACTAATCTTAATGTTGCTACAGGGCCGCATTAGAACCCATCAGACCTATAAGATGACGACATTAGTATGTAAATAATTTAACATGTTTAAATTAGGAGGCACTAGCGGATCCAGGTGCCCCGGCGCCCTCCCCCCCTAACGGCCGCGGACCTATGATTTTTAATGCCCCAAACGCTGAAATTGCTGAATGTTCTTCTTTATTCCCCCCTCCTCCTGAGGTCAAATCCTGGATCAGCCACTGGGACCATCGTATGCTAATGAGCACACACTGTACTATTACAAACGACATGACGGCATTAGAAACACAAGTGTAAACAATCCAACACGTTTATTTCGAACTAAGACCATCACACGCCAATGAGCACGAACAGAAGCACAACACCGTCTGCGACCCCTCCTAGCCGACGACCGCGTGCTCGTGGTTGTACACGAACACCTGGTCCGTGATTCCGCCCTTCTCGCAGTAGACCACGTTACCAGACGACAGGGTGACGTTACGGTCCACGGGTATGATGTGGCCTTGATACATGCAGTTGTGGCCTGAAACAATCGCTAACCTTGTAACCATACAATGCCGTTATGACTTTATACAAAACTAACACACTTGGACTGGTAAACTCCTCCGAGAGGATTGATACAAAAATATTTTTTAAGCATCTGGAGGACAGCTGCTTTAATTTGACTGACGGCTGTGAAATGCCGCTGCTGTATCAAATGCAGACATACTTCAATTTGAAATCAAAACAGTCATTATAAATACTCAACCAGCCTTACTTACAGATATATGCCGTAAGCTTTTATAATCTTTAAGCCCCGGTCACATATTCAGGGAAGATCGCCACGGAAGCGCTACGGTTTCGTTTCGGAATCGTCCGCAACTGTTTACACTGTTTTAATTAAGGTCGATTGCGAAGCAAGATATCTTAACGTATATTAATCACTTGACCGCTCTTTCCAGATATAACCCATCTCATGCTTTGAACGAGGTTTGGGGTGAAGAAAGAAGCTAGAATTTGAATCCTTATAATGCTCACCGCTAAGCAAGGAATCAGTTGGTAAGATGATGATGTTGTTGTTGGTAAGATGTTGTTGTTGTTAATTGTGGTTGTGGTTATTCTAGCTTTGGTTGTTGCTGTTGTTATGATGCTGATGTTGTTGTTGTTGTTGTTGTGTTGTTGTAAGAGTAAGAAACAGTGATGCGGTGGTAATGTAATGTGTTGTTGTTGGTGGTGGTGGTGTTGTTGTTGTTGTTGTTGCTGCTGCCGCTGATGATGATGATGATGATTTAGTTGGGGTTGTTGCCATAATAATTATGTTGTTGTACTTATAGTTGTTGTTGTAAGCATGATCATATTGCTGTTTTGTTGTTTTAAGTTTCAGGATATAATTTAATGCGTTGTATGTGCCTGTTGTAAAACACGCCATGCAGTAACTTGTAACCGCAGCGGTGGCTCAGTGGTAAAGCGTTTTTCCTGTTAGCGGGCGGTTGTGGGTTCGGTCCCCGACTGCGTCATACCAAAGACGTTATCAAATGGTACCAGCTGTCTCCTTGCAGTGCTCAGAATATAAGGATATGTCTGGCTTCTCGCCAAAAGGGGCAGTCTGTCGAGAGGTCAATACAGGCTTCCTTTCTTTATCTTTCTTTTGCTTGTGATAGGGTTCATCAAAAAAGAACGCACGCTTTCTTTTGTATTAACTAGGTCAAATTGTCAGATGACATTCATTACTCTAATTCAACGTATTAAAATGTTGACTGCGCCATGTAATAAATAATCATAAATGACAGTCGGGGGAACTGTCAATTGTCCACGCTGACTTGTCTCAACAATATACGGTCAACGACTCATGACATACATACACTTTTGTTAGCGATTATCTTTTTACTTTTTCCCATAGTTAAGTTACTACTTAAGTATATAACAAAATTTGTTATAAAATGCAAAACAGGTTATGCAGGCAAAAAAACAGAGTTAATTACCCATTTTAAAGAATGATTCAATGCGTTTTAGGCACAGACGATGTATTTGCTTCTTGTTCACTCGACATCAAAGGTACTACTGTATTAATAAACACTCATCATTCAAACGGGTTCATTGTTACAGCGCCGCTAGGATGCCCGTCAAGCCTCGCCAAGAAGTCAACCAAGGTTTACAATGGACCAAGACATACTCACGGCTTAGAAGATCAATATCTCATTACAATTTGCTCTGAACTAGATATACCGTCCTATAAATATGTGGTTTACCCATAATGTTTTATGTCTAGATGCACGATTCTGTATTTATATGTAGGCCTTATTTTTTTCTACACTTCTACTTGTAATAATTAATAATTCACTAACAAAGAAAAGCAACCAATTTATAAAATTGTGTATATTAGTTTTTATAATAAAATGTTTATATAAATATTGATTAGTGCATGTATATTTTTGTTTTCCCCTTTTTTCTTTCAATACATTTCTGCAACAAATGTGTTTTTTCATATTTCTCTCATAAATAAGTTTAAAACGTTGGTTATTACCAAACGGTTGTTAAGTTAACAATAAACATTGAACATTGAAGTGATGTTTACAGCAAAAATGGTACTATCAAATCAGACAGTGTCTTTCGTAAAATGAAGAAAATGTACGTTGTAAAGAAAGATAAATACTCGACGATAAGCAAGTTAGATCCATAGTTAAATGTGGACTAGATCAGTGCTCACCAAAATACATTTTTAAACATCATGCAATTTTAAAACTTGAAGCTTAAAGAAAGCACTTACAAAAACACTTATTAAAATGTTACAATAACCTTTTAAACAATGTTCTACTTTCTAGTAATATACTTGCATGCAGCGTGGTTCGGAACAGAACAGAACAGAACATAATTTTGTTGACTTTAACTATTTACATAGGTTTTTGTCATACATAAAGTATATAAACATAAATCTTAATACTAATTTACAAAAGTTGCATTGTTAGCAGTAATATACTTAGAACTTTCATATAAACTAGCTTCAGATGTAATGAACTTATTTTATCAATATAAATATAGGGAAAACAGTGATATGAATAAAGGAGGAAAGCTTCTAAGTGTTAATTATTACTGTCAAGAATTATGTATAACGAATAACCAGGTTATTCTATTGTCCGAGTGACGCTGGTGATGCTAAGCAATTGTCCGAGTGACGCTGGTGATGCTTAGCAATTGTCCGAGTGACGCTGGTGATGCTAAGCAATTGTCCGAGTGACGCTGCTGATGCTAAGCAATTGTCCGAGTGACGCTGGTGATGCTAAGCAATTGTCAGAGTGACGCTGGTGATGCTAATCAATGTGTCCAAATGACGCTGGTGATGCTAAGCAATGTGTCTGAATGACGCTTGTGATGCTAAGCAATGTGTCCGAATGACGCTGATGATGCTAAGCAATGTTTCCGAATGACGCTGATGATGCTAAGCAATGTGTCCGAGTGACGCTGGTGATGCTATTGTCCGAGTTACGCTTGTGATGCTAAGCAATTGTCCGAGTGACGCTGGTGATGCTAAGCAATTGTCCGAGTGACGCTGGTGATGCTAAGCAATTGTCCGAGTGACGCTGGTGATGCTACGCAATTGTGCGAGTGACGCTGGTGATGCTAAGCATTGTCCGAGTGACGCTGCTGATGCTAAGCAATTGTCCGAGTGACGCTGGTGATACTAAGCAATTGTCCCAGTGACGCTGGTGATGCTTAGCAATTGTCCGAGTGACGCTGGTGATGCTAAGCAATTGTCCGAATGACGCTGGTGATGCTAAGCAATGTGTCTGAATGACGCTGGTGATGCTTAGCAATTGTCCGAGTGACGTTGGTGATGCTAAGCAATGTGTCCGAGTGACGCTGCTGATGCTAAGCAATTGTCCAATTGACGCTGGTGATGCTAAGCAATTGTCCAATTGACGCTGGTGATGCTAAGCAATTGTCCGAGTGACGCTAGTGATGCTAAGCAATTGTCCGAGTGACGCTGGTGATGCTAAGCAATGTGTCCATTTCGTCCTGGTGGGGTATGCTACGCAGAGGTTAGACCACAATGAAGACTGTGTGTCGTCTCACATTTGGTTATTACGTCGCTTTGTAACAATAAGAGGTACTACACTGATTAACGTTTACTACATAGTTTCTCTTTATCAATTTGACTGGAAAGAGTACTTAGCGACCAGGGTTAAAACGCTATTTCATAAATGATATATCCTCAATATAATTACTCGCCCTCTTGGGGAAACGCAGTTTGTAAGGCGATCGCTGTGCGTTTTTGAAGCCTCTGGTTAAATCACCGGCCTATTTTTAATTTTCTGCTATATTTCTATGATAATAATAGATCTACCCTAAAAAATAAAGAAGTGTTAATTGCCATTAAAATCCAATTATACATTTTCGAAACATATCGATTTTAGGCACGAATATCGCACACAGCAGCCTCTAATTGCCTTCTTGTTTGGTCTACTTGAAGAGGGTGTCATGGGTGTGCCCTCCCTGAATAAGGCCATGCCAAATTGGAATTTTGTCATGCGTCAACTCAAGTTTGACAAACCTAGGTACCTATACACAAAAACACACACACTGAAAACGAAAATACATTTATTTTACGACAAAAACGATGCATTATATATATTTAATAGAAAAAAGACATCATCATAATATGAAACAATGGTTTGAATTACTTATGAAATGACTACTTTAAGCATGACTTAAAACATATGGTGTAATACAAAATGTATCTTTTCTCGAAAATTATGTATTGTATTAATGACACAGCTATGGAAATATTGTCACAACATAATTTTTGTAAGTACGAAGTAATTGTGGAGTAAATGAATTATAATGAGATTACTTATACATGTACTTCCATATAATGTAGACTATTACTGTCAATGTATTTGGACAGTGCACGTTATACAATCATGTATAATAATGACACTGGCACTTACCATGAAGCAAGACATAAACTTGATTATACTGGTAATACTGTCATAGTAGAATTAAACAGTATATAAATGGCCCACTTGAAACAAAATTCTCTATGTTGAAAAATATCAATAAAAGTAAGTACATGTGATGTCAACATTTCCATCCTAGCTAGTATTCACATAATAAAGTACTTGGTATTACAGGAATGTTTATAGTTTTAATTATAGTATACTTACATTTTTGTGAATCCCGGAACATCGGAATTATTTCAGAAAATATCATCAACAAACATTTGTTTTTTTATTGTATTA
>Ga0224511_10001391_pt1 | contig 14506 bp, 10 predicted proteins | sample SF_May12_sed_USG_2_FD_169988 | JGI IMG/M metagenome (GOLD analysis project Ga0224511, IMG submission 169988) | Sediment microbial communities from San Francisco Bay, California, United States - SF_May12_sed_USGS_8_1 | ecosystem: Environmental > Aquatic > Marine > Sediment | place: USA...
GGCAGAGAGGGGAGAGAACAGGGAGGAGAGAGGATAGGGAGGGCAGAGAACAGGGAGTAGAGAGGACAGGGAGGAGAGACGAGAGGGGAGAGAACAGGGAGAAGAGAGGGCAGGGAGGGGAGAGGACAGGGCGGGGATAGGCCAGGTAGGAGATTGGTCAGGGAGTGGAGAGAACAGGGAAAAGAGATGGCGGGAAGGGGAGATAACAGGGACGAGAGAGGACAGGGAGGGGAGAGACCATGGGAAGAGAACAGGGAGGAGAGAAGACAGGGAGGGAAGAGAACATGGAGTAGAGAGGCCAGGGAGGATAGAAGAGAGGGGAGAGAACAGGGAGAAGAGAGGACAGGGAGGGGAGAGGACAGGGCGGGGAGAGATTATGGAGGAGAGAAGAAAGAGGACAGAGTACAGGAAAGAGAGAGAACAGAGGGAGAGAGGACATGGAAGAGAGAGGACAGAGGGAGAGAACAGTGGGGAGAGGACATGGGGAGAGAACAATGAGGAGAGAGGACAAGGGGAGAGGAGATAACATGGAGGAGAGGAGAGGGCAGAGAGGAAAGGTCAGGTAGGAGATTGGTCAGGCAGTGAATAGGCTAGGGAAGAGAGTGGACAGGGAGGGGAGAGACAGAGAGGAGAGAACAAGGGAGAGAGAGGACAGGTGGAGAGAGGACAGGAAGGGGATAAATCAGGTAGGAGAGAGGACAGGGAGGAGAGAGAACAGGGGAAGAGAACAGGTTAAAGAGATGCTAGGGACGAGAGGTCAAGGGGAGAGAATAGGGGGAGAGGACAGGGAGGGAAAAGAACACGGAGGGAAGAGAACAGGGAGGAGATAGAACAGGGGGAGAAAACAGGTAGAAGACATGATAGGGGGAGAGGACATGTGGAGAGGGTAGGAGAAAGGTCAGGGAGTGGAGAGGACAGGAAGGGGAGAGAACATAGAGGCGAGAGGGCATAGAGGAGAGGTAAGGTAGGAGATTGGTCAAAGAGTGCACAGGCTAGGGAAGAGAGTGGGCAGGGAGGGGTGAGAACAGGGAGGAGAGGATAGGGAGGGGAGAGAACATGGAGAAATGAGGACAGAGAGGGGAGAGAACAGGGAGGAGAGAGGGCAGAGGGAGAGGTCAGGTAGGAGATTGGTCAGGGAGTGAAGAGGACAGGGAAGAGAGAGGGCAGGAAGGGGAGATAACAGGGAGGAGAGAGGACAGGGAGGAGAGAGACCACTGGAAGAGAACATGGAGGAGAGAGGACAGGGAGGGGAGAGACCATGGGGAGAGAAGACAGGGAAGGAAGAGAACAGGGAGTAGAGAGGACAGGGGAAGAAAGGACAGTGAGGAGAGAGGACAGGGGGAGAGAACGGGTAGGAGATATGTCAGGGAGTGGAGAGGACAGGGAGTTTAGAGAACAGGGAGAGGAGAGAACAGTGAGGAGAGGACATGTGAAAAAAGACAGGGAGGAGAGAGGACAGTAGGAGAGGTCATGTAGGAGATAGGTGAGGGAGTGGAGAGGACAGGGATGGGAGAGAACAGGGAGATAACAGGGAGGAGAGGACATGTGGAGAGTGCAGGGAGGGCAGAGAACATGGAGGAGAGAGAACAGGAGGATAGAAGGCAGGGAGGGATAGAAAATGTAGGAGAGAGGGCAGAGAGGAATGGTCAGGTAGGAGATTGGTCAGGAAGTGGGTAGGCTAGAGAAGAGAGTGGGCAGGGAGGGGAGAGAACAGGGATGAGAGAGGATAGGAAGGGAAGAGAACATGGAGGAGACAGTACAGATAGGAGAGAGGGCATGGAGGACAGGGGGGAAAAGGACATGGAGAAGAGAAGACAGGGAGGAGAGAAGACAAGGGAGGAAAGACAGGGAGGGGAGAGGACAGGGAGGAGAGAAGACAGGGGAGAGAACAAGGAGGGGAGAAGACAGGGAGGGGAGAAAACGGGATGGGGGAAAACAGGGAGGAAAGAGGACATTGAGGGGAGAGAACATGGAGAAGAGGACAGGAAAGTGAGAAAACAGGGAGAGGAGAGGACAGGGAGGAAAGAGGACAGGGAGGGTAGAGAACATGGAGGAGAGAGGACAGGAAAGGAAGAGAACAGGGAGGGGAGAGGACAGGGGGAGAAGACAGAGAGCGGTTAGGGAAGAGAGGACATGAAGAAAAGAGGACAGGTTGTGGATAAAACATGGAGGGGACACATCGGGAAGAAAAAGGACAGGGAGGAAAGAGAATAGGGAGGGCATTGACAAACGAAGAGAGAATATGGATGGGAGGTGACATATAGGGGGAGGACTTAGAGGGGAAGGTATAAGAATGGGAGATGACTGGTAGGGGAGATGACAAATATGGGAGAATTGGAGGTGAGGGGAGAGGAATGATTGAAGCAGATTTAAAAGGGAGGGAACTGGGAGATATATGCACGAGGGTAGAGAAGAGGGAAATGAGAGAACAGTCAGGTGTGTAAGAACTGGAAGGGGAGAGGACAGGGTGCGGACAGTACATGGATGAGTCAGGACTGAGATGGAGAAGACAAAGAAGGAAGACAACACGAAGGTAAGGCAGTGTATACGGAGGGAACAGGATTAGGGTGGAGAGGTTTTGAATGAATGAAGAAGGAGATGACAAAGAGATTAAGGATTTACGTAAGGATATGGACAGAAGAAAATACTGACGGACAAAGCGGCAACTACGTGCTCTCCTTTTGGGCAGCATCAAAAAAACTACTGAACAGGTATTACAAGTAATATAATTAATATTTAAAAAAACTATTAGAAACTTTAAAAATAATATTTAATAACTTTTTTATAAACATTATAGGGAAGAGAGCTAGGTACTATGCATTCATTTGTATTTTGTTGTTGAAAATAGATAGTTTTGCCAATGCAATAACTACTGTAAATTGATTTCGATGAAAATCTGATTATTTCTGTGTGCAATCTACCATATTCTTTTAAAATCATGTAATTTATTAGTATGAAATCAACCAAAATAGGAAGTAAAACAAGAGGGCCCTTGGACCAAAGGTCGCTCACCTGAGGAATGGGTGTTTGCCTAAATTCAGATTTTGTGAAGACAAACATTTTTCGTTTCATTTAAATTGGGGAAAAGTTGATCTTATGTTGGTTTTCTGACATGGTGACCTTGTTTTTAAACCTAAATGAATCTAGGGTCATAATTTGAACAATCATTGTAGAAGATAACTAGATGGTGTTACATACCAAATATCAAAGTTCTAGGCCTTGTGGTTTTTGACAAGATTTTCCTATATAACTCAATGTAAAACTGATAAAAGGGAAAGCCCTTAGGAAGCATAGCCTGCACGAGAAAACAGCAGCCTCGGTTTATTGAAGCTGTTCATCAGTAGAAATGAAGGATGCCACACCACTGATGAGCCCCCTGATGGTGCCCCTTTTCACCCTAGGGGCATAATTTGAACAATCATTGTAGAAGACCACTAGATGATGTTACATACCAAATATCAAAGTTCTATGCCTTGTGTTTTTTACAAGAATATTTTTTTAGATTTTCCTATATAACTCAATGTAAAACTGATAAGCCCCCAATGCCAGTAATGGGGCCTCTTTTCTTCCTAAGGGCATAATTTAAACAATCTTTGTAGAGGACCATTAGATGATGTTACATATAGCAAAGCTTGAGGCTAAGTGGTATTGGAAAAGTCGTTTGAATGAAAAAGTTAGTGCACGCACACACTGACGGACAAATGACGACTCACAACACGGTGTCACAAAAGCTCACCTTTAACTTCATGACAGGTGAGCTAAAAACACCCAGTTGCAAAAAATGTTACTGTCTATATCATTTGATTTCACACCAAAAAAACGATTTTCTTTACAAGCTACATATTGTGGTCATGCTGAGTTACCAGAAACGTGGAACAAATGAATAAATGGGTTAATAAAAGACATCGAACATAGACATAAGGAAAATCCTTATTACCAGTGTAACAAGAACTTTGTCACAAGTGTGACTTATGCCTCCAACTGCAAAAATGAAACAGGATTAGGGACACAGTGTGTTAAAACTGTGTGATTTTAAATTTGTTTCTTAGGGGATTAAATCTAAAAATGGCAACTGCCTTCTACAGTAATTAAAATTCAAGCATGAAAATCAACAAAGAGAAAAAGTATGATGCCTAGAGTTATGGCTTTGTGCACTGCACTTCTCCTCATGAGATCTATCTGCCTATATTTTTTTCAGTAGTCAGTAGCTTGAATACTTTTTGAGTTATGCTCTGGACAAAGTTCAAGAATGAAAATGAACAAAGGGCAATTTCTCCAAAAGTATGAAGCTTTGAGTTATGGTTCTTGTGCACTGCACTTCTCCTCAATGAGATCTATCTACCTATGAAGTTTCATGTTGATGACTTGCATAATTTTAAAGTTATGCTCCAGATAAAATTCAAGAATGACAATAAACAAAGGGCAATTACTCCAAAAGTATGATGCCTAGAGTTATGGTTCTTGTGCAATGCACTTCTCCTCAATGAGAAAGTTATGCTCTGGACAAAAAAGGGATGGACAGACGGACTTGACTGACAGACTGACTGACAGACAGACGGACGGATGGATGGACGAGTTGATTACTATATGCCACCCTTTGGGGCATAAAAATACAAAACCATCCACTATCTTAGCATGAAATGTATAACTATGGTTTACAGTTTACCAACACATATCAGGTTAAATCTTGACTTAAAAAATATCAACTTCTTAAAGCTCCTACCCCACACATGTTGAAATGAATGTTTAGCACTTTTTCAAAAGCACCCTTTTTCAAGCACTTTTCAGTACATACTGTTGATCGTTTTCAAGCACTTTTCAAGACCTGTGAGAACCTTGTCTTGTGCTCAGTGAGATCTTTCTAATACATAGTTTCAAGTTGATACCTTGTATAGTTTTCATGTTTTGTCCCTGACAAATTTCAAAGTTTAAAAATAAACCAAGGGCAATAACTCTAAAATAAGGGAGGGAGGGTTAAGGTTCTTATGCACTGCACTTCTACTCAGTGAGATCTATCTACCTACAAAGTTTCTTGTTAATGCTCTTTGTCATTTTAGAGTTATGTCCCAGACAAAGATTAAGTGTAAAATAAACAAAGGGCAATAACTTCAAAATTAGGCAAGGCAGAATGACAGTTCTTTTGCACTGCACTTTTACTCAATGAGATATATTTACCTATAAAGTTTAAAGTTGATACCTCCTGTAGTTTTAGAAGTATGTCCCAGACAAAGTTCAAAGTGTAAATTAACAAAGGGCAATAACTCCAAAAATTAGGAAAGGCAGAGTTATGGTTCTTTTGCACTGCATTTCTAATCAATGAGATCTATCTACCTACAACATTTAATAGTTTTTAAACAAAGGGCAATTACTCCAAAATTAGGCAAGGCAGAGTTTAAAGTTGATATCTCTTGTAGTTTCAGAGTTATATCCCAGACAAGAAATTTGAAATGGACCACCTAACCAACCAGCTGACTCCAGTATACCCCCTAAAACTTCATTTGTCTGGGGTATAAGAAAATAAATAGAAGAAAAAAAAAGAAAAAAAAGATACAGACATTACAGTTACCTCTCTCCCTCTGCTTTTCAAGGGCTTGGGACCTTCAAGCTTACCCACAGCTGTGTTCAGTACCAGCACAGTACACCTGTCTGTCTGTCCGTGTGTCTGTTCAGCTGTCTGTACGCTTGGCAGCATTAAGAGGCTTTACGGGAAAATGAGAACGATAAGAAAAAGAGATGTTTTCAGTAAGAAAAAAAGTTTGTTAGAAAAGAAATAACAGTATCTAACATTCAGTTAGCAGATAAAGGGTAAGAATAGATAGGAAAATAGTTATTAAAAAATGTAAAGCCCCAAACTTATTCCAGAAACCAGTGTTTAAGTTTTACCAAGTTTTCCACTTTTAAAATAACAATTATACATTATCAATTAAACAACAGGTAAGCTTAAAGAGCTTACCACAAAATGCATGCAACTTTTTTTGTTTTTTTTTGTTTTTATAATTTTTTTTGGTGAAGCTAGACTTCTTTTTTATATTTTTTGTTCTTAACTACACTACACTACACTACACTACACTACACTACACTACACTACACTACACTACACTACACTACAAGACTCTTGAAGAGGTATTATTGAAACCAGGGAAATAAGGGAATCACCCAGCATTTTTTGTTAATAAACCAAACTATAACACAACCCACCACTCACTTACTTCTAATTACCTAGGAAATAATTAAGATAAAATCTTAGTCTTAAATACCAGTTCTTTGTTTTGGAAACCATGCTCTTTAAAACACAATGAAACCCCTTCTCAAAACTAGACTACTGGTATTTACTAAACTAAACTACTCTACACTACAGCCATGTGTTACCAGCTCCTTTACTGCTGGAACATGTGGCAGAACCTCGGGTGGTTCTTGTTGATGTGGATCTTGGCAGGAGGGGCCACAGTTGGGCCCTCGCTCTCATCCAGGGGCCTCTTTCTGCTATGGCCAGGCAGGGGGTGACTCTTAGACGGGGCCACATTTACGGGCTTCTTGATGCTGTAACCAAACTTGGAGACTTTGCTGGGACCTGGGGAGGTGTATGAAACAATTAGTTTAATGTATGGAAGCAGTCAGTTGGTTGCTGAGCAAAAATATCAAGAATTTTATTTCACTTTTCCACCAATTGTACTCTTGGTCATGATAATACTTTATTTGGAAATGAAAGAAAACAAGAAATGTGTCCATAGGACACAGATGCCCCTACAAATTCACGCTGGCCACAAAAAAACTTTTAGCCCGTAAATGTGACCTTGACCTTGAATTCTGTGTGCAAGTTCATATGCTGACAAGTATTTAATTATTCATTTCTATGACTCTAACTATGAAGTTAGGTGCAACTCAAACTTGGCTATGGATGTCTGGACAAAGGCAAATCTATAAGCCCTACCCCAAAAAGTGTTTTAAAAAACAACAAAAAGAAGTCATTGTTACCATATTTGTTTGCCGCCTGTCTGGCGTTGGTCAGCATGTCCTCAGCAGCCTCCAGGGACCACTGTGCCATCTCACGCTCCATGGCAGGCGACACACTGAAACATGCAGTTATTGGTATATACATTTCAGCACACACTAGATGTTTTATACTGTATTTATCTTTCAAGGGTAAGAATAAAAACATAAGCATGATGTTAACATTACAACCTTAAGGCTCATTAAACAATACCATTTTTTATTGGAACATTTTTGAAATGCAGACTGACCCAAGAACCCTTAACACAATTATGAACTGCTATCTATAAATGTTCACTTCATGTTATAATTTTTTATTGTCTTTTAAAAAACTTATCTGTATGTTGTCAGAAGATGTAAAACATATAATAAAAGAACTTTGAGTCTATAAATACAAAAGACACACTAGACTAAATGTCCAACTACGGTACTTACTAGTTGCACCAGAACTCGGCCATCATGGCCTGCTGGCGGGCCTCATGCTCTGGGTCAAAGGTCGCAGCTGCTGGAGAGTTACTGTCTGAACTCTCTGGCTGAGATGGAAGGGCCTTAGTAAAAACTGACTTGGCAGGGTGCGGCCTCAGGAGGATCTTTGTGGGGGGAGCTGTAAAGAAACAGTTATCTGTTATGTGCTGCAGTTAAGACTTGTATGTGGAGAAAAGAAAGAAAGATGAAGAGAAGAAGAGTAGGCACAACTTGGTTTGTGTTGTACCTTTGTCACTTTTGCCTTTGGCATTGGGGTTCAGGCTAACAAAGTCCTCATCCTTTTCAGAATCACAGGCCGCTATTTGCTTTCTCGTATCATCTTGGAGGCTAGATTGAGAAAAAGTTAGAAGACAGTAAGAAAAGGAAAGAAGAAGAGTTTCAAGAGTCAAGTAAACAGAAAAACGTTTTCCAATGACCTTGTTATCTGCAAGAAAAGTAAGTTTACAGAATATATAATTTGTTAAAAACATGCCTGTCATTCAATACCAATATCTCAATGATGTTAATATTCATATAATTTTATTTTGTCATACTTAGAACTTTAAATGACAAAATTTTTTTTTACCAACTTTCTTAAAACGTTGTTTGTTTGTTTTTTGTTAGAAACAGCCAATAGTGTAAACTGCAGAACTGCAATATTCCCTTTTTTATTATTTTGTTGTTGTTTTAACAATGAAGTGTCATTTTTTACCAAAGTCATACAAAGAATTAAGTATAAAGTTAAGTATACTGTAATAAATGGAACTTTTTGAATCAAAAAATATAAACTACTCACCAAGTGCCGTGCAGCTGCGGAGTCTCTGCTGCCGGCGTAACTTCCTCCTCACTGGTGTACTCATCCAGAATGATGAACTCGGGTGAGGCAGAGCGGGCTCTCTTGTCACACCTTTGGCTCTTTGATGAAGGTGACCTTGACCTTCTATGGCTGCCACTGCTGCTGCTGCTGCTGTAGCTACTCCTACTGCTGCTGCTGCGGACAGAGGCTACAGAGCTGCTAGAGGCAGATGAACAAGACACGCTACTATCACTAGAAGGTGACCTGTACCTCTCTCTGTGCCTTCTGTGTCTGCTGACAGAGGGTGCCTGGCTACCTCTGCTAGATGATGATACAGCTGATCTTGTGCTGGCTCTTGAAGGTGACCTTGACCTTCTGGGAACCACAGACACACTGGACTGGAGACTTCTCTCAACTGATCTTTGTGCCTGGCTGCCACTGCCGCATGTAACAGATCTTTCCCCCCAGCCAGAACTGGCTCTGCCAACAGACCCATGTCTAGACACTGACTTCCTATACTCCGGCTGAGCATATGGATGTCTTGTACCAGACCTCATGCTAGGGTTAACCCAAGTGTAAGGGTTGGGTCTGGAGACAGAGTCAGGCCTGTAGGGATGAGACCTCTCATGGTAGGGCCTGTAGCTGGTCTGCTTCCTGGGGCTGAAAAAAAAATTATCATGTTGATGCACATATTTGCCAATACTAAGTAACATGTGTGATGTGTAAAATCTATTAAAGTGAAACCCCTGCTCAACAATAACAAAAAATGTGTTGTTTCTATTTCTACAATAAAGATCTATAAAAACATATAATTTGTGACGTCATCCTTGTATCATTAAACAAGCTGCCAGTTCACATTTTTAACATGGTAAATTTATTTTAAATTAATTCAAAATAAGATTCAAATGATTAAATACTGAAAAAAATATTCACGAGCATAGTGAGCAACAACAAAATTAGACATTTTAATACTTTGTTGCAGATAAAAGTCATACACCAGAAGACTGTTTAAAATATACATAAAATCATGCATCACACGTGGGTGAAGCGAAGATGCAGAAAATGTTAGTAATTTAACTTTATTTGTGATGTACTGGTATGTCATATTTTTTGTTGAAAATTGCAATTGCAATTTTATAATGTAACTTTAAGGTCTGTGTCCGAAAAAACAGGATTTTTAAATACTGTATACCAGCTCTTTCAGTACTGTGTATGGTCTAGTGGCCTAAAAAAACCCTGACATTTGTGTACCAAAATGGGGGTGGGGGGTCACCCTCATCTATTATCTCTCTTGCAGTTTTATATAATATCTAGTCATCATGTAAATTGTAAAACAATGTACTTATATTTAAATTAATACTTTCCTAGATTATTTTTTTTCATAATAAATGAAATGCTATTTGCCTAATAATTAGTATTATTATGTTATAAATTCAAACTTGTTTGCACTCAACTGTAAACCTTGTCATTAGCTATTTTTTGGATATACAAATAGAAAAATATTGTGCTCAATGCCATATAAAAGGAAAATCTTTTGAGCAATAGCCACTTTTCCTTTCTATTGGGTCCCTTTAGGACAATAGTGTTTTACAAAAGCAATGCAAATACTTTTAAAAATGCCTTGCCACCCAAAATGGTGGTTGTGCTATGCTTTATTTATTTTAACATGAGACTCAGAGAGTGATAACAATCCAATATAGATTTACTGCAGTATGGGTGTTCTTAAATTATACAAAAATTTCGTGAAGAGGATTTGCATAAATCCGTTTGTCAATAAACGGTTAGAACACACAGGCATCCTCAATGTGACTGTCAATTCATAATAAAAAACTGTTTTTTCTTTTTCATTGAGCGATTTCATCAAGAAAAATAACACTATTGAGTACAAAACAAATAAGAGATCTCTTACAAATAGTTTCCATCATGACAACATGTGATAGTCTGCCTATGTGTCATTTTTATCACAGTTTTCAAAGCTTGATGTTTGCAGTCTCAAGATAGTGTTGCTACTGAAGCGGTTGCTAGGAGAACATAAGATCCAATCATAAACCGCCTTTTAAATTTAAACCAATCAAAAGAGGTCTTACATTGGGACAATACATCTGCCATCTTTGTTTTGTTTAGAGCGCGGTCATATTTTGAACTTCAAAATTGCATATTGATTGGCATATTTAATGTTCCTTAAAAGGATGAGAAGCTTTTACTTTTCAGGTTTCATTTACATTTGCATCAGTGACAGAATAATTAAAACACCCAAATCACTGAGCTCCCGTTCAAAAAGTCGTAAAAGAAGTTTAATAGTGTTGCCTTGCATTTGCAATAAATTAGTATTATTTTCAGTCTAAATTTGAAATGTTCAGATAGCTATCTATTACATTTTGATCGATTTTAAAGTTAAAGTTTGTATGCTGTAATTGTTCAGCAAAGTGACCACAATTAAAACAATTTACTCTCTTTTTCGCCATTTTCACTATATTTGTCCATAAGTTGTATCACTTTTGACTCAAAATAAAGTATTCTGTATCTAAAAAATTATACATGTGTTGGGTAGACAAATATCCAGCCCGCATAAATCCAAAGGGTTTTTTATGTACCTTTTGACATTAATAAAATATTTACTGGTTCGTGAACCCATGTACACCCGTTGCGGACACTACAAACAACAAATGTTATATGTTAAAAATATAATAACAGAATCACTGTTATAGTAATTGGCTATACATTTGTGAAAAACAACCCCAAGCACTCATGTAGCACACAGGAAAAAACTTTGCAGGGGGGTAATAAATATTTTTTGATCATTCAAATCTTTATCCAAAATACACACATTATTTATCTTCATCTTCAAAAATATTAAACAACTCAATATCTAGCCTTAGGTTAAGATACACCCAATAGGAACAATCTGTAGGGACCTAGGAAGAAATTAAGACAAAAATAGGTTGCCTGTTTGAAGTTATGTATTTGTAAGACAAGGTATTTTACAACACATGATTTTGTTGCGGACACTACATAATAATTAATTTTAGTCTATGTTATTAAACCATCAATAAAGTTAATCATATTATGGTTATTGTTCATAGTTATATTTTAAATGAAGGATTTATAATATGTGATCATTTTGGAATTATGGTTATGCCAAGTTACTTTTTTTAAATAAGAAAAATCTCAAAATAATTGTCTTACATGCTTAGTGCTTGATAGTTTAACTCCAAAACATCTTCCTTTTTATGTTAAAAACAACATTGATAAAGGGTTCTTACATAGGCAAATTACTTGAAACACAAAAACAGAGTAAACTGATGAACCTCAAAAAACAACACTGCAACAATGAAAGGACTAACATGTTGCGGACACTACACCCTGTTGTCCTAGAACAAAAACAAAGAAAATTTTAAAATCACTAGCCTTATACTCAATCATTGCTTATTTATGATAAGTAAGGGACATAATTGCTTTATAATTCAAGCATATTTGTTATAAAATATAATATTATTGAAATGTAATTTAAGAAAAACCATTTGTTTCATACCGGTGGAGAGTTAATACTTTGTTGTATTGTAAGATTTGGTCAACATTTTAACATTTTCTTCTGTGTTACAACACATGGAAATATCAATGTTAAAATAAAGTAAGATGTAAACATGTATGAAAGGTAATAGACAGCAAGTAAAACAGTAATATGTTGCGGACACTACAACATATTTTCATTACTATATGGATTCCATTACCATGTGCAAAGAATTGTGTTTATCAGGTTAAATATGAACAGAAAAACACATACAACAAGTTAAAGAGTCACTAAACAGTTGTGCCAAGCATATTCATATTTTCTCTAGCATGTAAAACACAAGTCTGCCACACTGTTATCACACATCCTTCTATTTATGTCTAAACTTGGATTTGTTCATTTAACATAAGTGACAGATCTAGTGTCTTTATTTTGGCACTTCACTTGTTAAAAAACAAAATAGTTTCTTCTGTTTGTACTTTTCGTGGACAGAATAGGATCAGGAAGAAGTTTTTCAACTGCATTGACACTTTCCCAGGAAAGGTCTTGGGTGTCGGGCCACATGTACATTCCAGCCTTGGACATCATGAAACTTAAGCGTACTTCCTCTGTCTTTTCATCAACTTCAAGGACCTTGAAACAAAAAGTACTTTGTTAACACTATTTGCTAAAAAACCCACTATAGTTTACCTTTGCCTTTACATTACTATTTATTCTATAGATCTAACTTTTGAAATATTTTTTAACATCAGATTAAAGTATTATTATTATACCTGAGCAATGTATGGTTTCTGTTGAACTCCTGTCAATCTTACAGACACATACTGATTCTTTCGGATATCATCTATGCTGTAAAATAATGGAATAACAAACCTCACTATTTACTAACATCAGTTAAAAATAATATGAACCAACTAATTACATTAAATGATTTAACATGTATCAACTAATATATGACATGTTTTGTTGTTGATATTTAACAAAAAAGCATATTTATACTGTAAAGTATATAAATATTTGTACCAGTACCATATTTCGGCTGAATCCGATCCTTTAACAGCTCTGTTTGCATTGCTCTTTCTCTTGACCTTAGATGCACATCTCTTCAATACTGCAGTTGAACTATGCTTCTCATCATTGGTTGCTCTGGGACTCGAACCTGTAAGATAAAGTGGCAAAATAAGTATTAATTTTTTTCCTCTTAGCTTATATTAAGTAAAAATTTATATCATAAGACATGAAATATGTATTTAACTACCTGATGGTGCAGTCGATTGCATTGTAGATTTCAGACGAATCTTCTTTGTGGCATTTCCATCATTTCCACCAGCTGAATCTAGTTAAGTATAATAATGTGACATAGCTCTCTTTAACTGTAAAATTGAAGTTTGATAAGAGTATAAGAAACATATTTATAAAAATGTTTGCAAGAAAGACAAACAGATAAATTGATTTAAAGGATACATTTCTGTTTTATCATTCTGTCTTCCCACTTGTCAACGTATTCCGAAGACTCACAGATACCATTTGTCTTGCAGCCGGTACAGAAGCAGCTCAGGTTTCGAATCTGTATGTGATATGGCTCCCCTGTGCTACGACAATTATGAAGCTTTCGTGTTCCAACAACTGTACACGCATCACTACTGGGCCTGTTTCTCTCAACATCCTTGGCATCAATGTAAACAAATTCTCTCTTTGAATCTGTTTTGTCTTGGGAAAGTCTTTCCTCACAATACATGTAAACATCCTTGGCATTGCCAAGTACTTTGCGACCAGAAATAACTGCCTGATGACAGGAGTTCTTGACTGTTCCTCCAAGGCCATCGCAGACATTCTTGCCATGGGATGTTTCGAAGAAGTTGCGCTGTACATCAAATCTATTCTCCATACTGATATCAGCAAAACTGACTTTCCCCTTGTACTGGCAAGCTGCACCATCAGTCCACTCATAGATAGTCTTTATCTTGGGGTTGTTGTCTTTGATTTTTTTGTACAATTGATCTCGAAATTTCTTCACAGCATGAGCATCATGTCGTTGGTCATTGGATATACCAATTATAGAATGCTTCTTGATATGCTCATCTTCTCCAACCTTTTGCTTGTAATAGGACATCATGGGATGAATTGTCACTTGATTTGTATCCCAGAATGCACTTTGTACTTCATTCTGAAATCGACAACCATAATTCTCTGCGAAGTCCATGACTACAACTGCTTCAGCATCATTGATGGTTTGCTTGCATTTCTCCAGCTCATTCAGTTGCCACTTTGCTCTAAAGAGATGGCCTGGGAGTGGTCTTAAAGTTGTCTCCGAACTAGCTAGAAAATCACTGAATGCTTCTTCTTTCGGGACACAGGACACACATCTTTTTGTGTTTCCATCTTTCGTTTCTATGTTTATTGTTTCCCATCGGTGGTACTTGACAATTTCTTTGGCATGTTTCTCTTCATAGGCTTTGAAGTGCTCTTTCACCTTTGTAAACCCACAGCTTTCACACTCCCCTGCAAGACACTTTGCTCTTTGTTCTTTGCATGTCATTATTGCTGCTAACTCTGTTTTGGTCACTTTGGAGTATTCTTTATCCTTTCCACAAAAGCTATTTAGTGCATCAGCTATCAGTGCACAGTTGCAGCAAATCTGGCATAAACAACATTTTCTATTAGTTTCACTAACCTTCTTCACAAACTTTGGTTTCATGTTATAGAATGTGGTCAGGCCTATTTTGTTGTCTGGATACTTTTGT
>Ga0224511_10001392_pt1 | contig 14504 bp, 7 predicted proteins | sample SF_May12_sed_USG_2_FD_169988 | JGI IMG/M metagenome (GOLD analysis project Ga0224511, IMG submission 169988) | Sediment microbial communities from San Francisco Bay, California, United States - SF_May12_sed_USGS_8_1 | ecosystem: Environmental > Aquatic > Marine > Sediment | place: USA...
CTTCATTTTTTTCACGCAATATGTAACATTGACTTATTCCTTTTCTTTCTCATTTGTAAATGTTTGATCTGTAAATATAAACCCGTCTTATAAAAAAGTGGCATTTTTAAGAGGATTACCTTTTTTTCATTTCGAAGATACGATGTGAAATATTTTTAGAGGATTCTCTTGAATGTATCTTTATGAGTAAATAGGCTAAACGTCAAAATTCTCTTGATTATAAAATCAAGCAATTGTGATTCTGTACCATATAGTTTGAATATTTTGCTATATAATGAATGGTTTCGATATTTATTTCTTCCTGTACTTTAGCAGAGGAAATAAAATTTATATACTTAATTTTGTATTATTTACATGCGCAAACGTTTCTAGAAAAAAATATTTATAATCGATATAGTTGCTACATTGATGATAACGGAACATCTGCGGCTCCCTGGTCTTGTTTTTTAACTGTTACCACAGCAATCCAACACTCTTAGATTTATAAATGTGATCAGGTTGAGAAGGATATTTTATGCTTCTACTTTTCTTTATGTCCACGACTACCTTCAAGGCTTGTTTAGGCAGACCTTTACCAGTAATTATCTGTCGTTTCCATAGCGTTAGATAATCTACATGACTTAAGTAATAACGAAAGGGTTGCTATGAAACATACACAGTGATATGATAACTAAAAACATATTTTACCACGACAAGCTTTATAATTAAAAAAACACACATTCAGTTATGATTTAACCACTGCCGAAAAACATATAGCCGTTACGATTTATTTATTAACCCCTATTCGCCTGAAATTTATTGTTACCAAATATTTAATGTCGATCACAACGATGTACTGGTAAATAAAAACAAATATTATATATTATTTTGCTAATGACGGTCGGTCGGTAGAATGGTCGGTTCGTCCGTCTGTCCGTACGTTCGTCTGTCGGTAGACCAAATAGTTTCCGCTCATTTTGAGAACTGTTTATCACAGAAGTTTCATATTTCTCATGCTGATCAGTCTTAGTGAGAACATGACATTGGCATTGGGTTCGTCAAGTCACTGGTCAAGGTCACAACGATTACTGTTGTAAAAAAGTAAACATAGTTTTTGCTCATTAGCTTGATGACTGTTAATCACATGGCTTTTATATTTTATATGCTGATTGGTCTTGTTGAGGACGTGACCCTATTGCTTTTGAGTTTACCAGATCAAAGGTCAAGGTTATATGGGTCGCCTGTTTGATTATCTATGTTAACAGCTTCTAACGAACATTTAAACTATTGATTATAAATCCTTAAGGCGCTAACCTCATATCCATTCACGAAGTCATATCAGGTCAACTCTCCCACTTTTATAATATGAAGTTATGAACCTTGTATAACACGCTCCCTGTGCTAATTAATCACCTTTTTCTACAATGGGAGCCAGGGGCATATGTGCTATTATTAACTTTAAATATGTTGTTAAATTCATACATGTTTCTGTTCATTTATCATACAATTTGATCTATCAGTTTGAAATATATAAGCAGGAATTTTGTGGTTTCAACAAATAACTGCTAAGTCACATATTAATGTTATACACCTACCTGGTTGGAACATAAGAGTGAGATGAATAGCTCCAAGTATTAGACACATGTGGCATCTGAGATCCATTTCGCAGCATTGCCACTTGTAGTTTTACAAATCACAAACGTGTTTTTAACACAAATATGAGGATATTTAACTTAACGACACTGCGGTGTATCATCTTCAGCGGTTTAATACGTATCACGTCTCTCCTATACTTTATAAAGAGCTCTCAACTACGACAAATAAACAGGAAGTGTGCTCAGAGGAATATTGGAAAAAGTGGTATTTCGACTCACAGACATCATTTGCCGCTGCTAAGACTTTTGTAAACGCAAGGGAATGCCTTTGGTATTTGTAACAAAAACGTGTGTGAGACTTAGGTAAAAGATTAAGTAAGAGTTCTACGTTGGAAAAAGAAATATATAAATATATATATTTATATATGTTTGATCATGAAAATCCGTCCTAACCTGAACCTATGTCCGGAATTGTATGTAAACAATAACGGAAAGTTGGTGGAAGTCAACATTTTATTCGGTACATAGCGTTTATACTTTTTGACGTATTTTACGAAATGTTTCGCTGCTGTGTTATTATTTTATTCTGTCTGTCGTTGAAATTTTTATTGATAGAAACGGATTACATACAAAAGAACTGTGAATAAAGCTTAAAAAGTAAACATGTGGCATAATGTATTAGAACTAAACATAACACACGAACATATCTGATTACATTTTTTCAACCAGCATTGAATTCTTTTTCCCTTTTGAATGTTTCAAATATAGATACAATGTTTGTTTAAGAGTGACTTGATTGGCTATATATTCTTAATTGAAGAAATGTTTAAAGACAGAATGTTGTTAACAATGTAAACATGATTGTCATTTTCAAGGGCACCATAACAAAGTGGCCCGTTCAAAAAACACAGAATAGCACAAAAACAAGCAGGGCACCACGACGCATATAAAACACGTTTTTCTACATCTTCTTGCTAATAGTACTTATAAATACGAAAATTTCACTAAGTTCACTTTAAGACCGTTGTCATATTTAAATTACCAGACCCATACAAACTTGCAATCAAGGTTTAGTTACTTGTTATAATATAACAGTAGCCAACATTATTTTGTTGAGTTTGTATAACCGAAGCTTAATGTGTTAACTGTGTTACATATTATGGAAAGCATTTTACAAATTGAAGTCTCTGGAGGTACATGTATGTAAAAATAATTAATAGACTGAACATGAAAAGTAAGTCGGCTGTTTTAATGGTAGTTGTAAAACTTCTCGAATGTTGCGCAACAAATCGACCCAAACAGTTCCATGTGACACAGTTCGCCGATGCTGTAATCATACTCTGACTTACGTTTATATTTGAACAGACCAAAAATTGCAAAGTAGGAAGTCAAAACGACAAGAGTACTAAAATATTTTTACCCACTATATATTCTTTTTTCTTCGTCGTTTTTTTAATAAAAAAAGAAAACATTTGTCAAGGCTGGAGCAGACGAAAGAAACAAAATGCCTGTATTCGTTGAAAAAATGCAACCCCGACGCGACATGTACTCGTACCCAAACACCAGGCGCCAAGTATCCCATAATTATTTATAATATATATTTATGCGTTCTACATGTAATCTGTATTTATCGTTCAAACACATTGGACGTTTTATGTTCAGCTCAATGCTGTAATCGAGTAGTGTTCATGTACCTTAGCCGAAACCTTAATATTATTGCAGACAACATTGAAAACAATGCGTTCCATATGCAGACACACTATAATGACAACAATCGAGACAATGTCTAACCGCGCCAAAGCCATTATGGACATCTAGGACATGCAATAGTCTGCAATATCACAGTCTGATTTGGTTGCAAGGCTGTAGATAATAACGATGCAATGTGAGGTTCGTTATTTATATTCAAATCGCCGATTCTATTCTCTATAGACAGGGCATATTCTAAGTGGCCTTGATAGAGACAGTAAATGCATTTTTTATTTTAATTTCGTCAAAAAGAAATAAAACCAAGTTAATGGATAAGCGATACACAAATAGCGTAACGCGAGTATGGGCGTTTTGCTTGTCTTGGTATCCCATATGTTATTGCTATTGTTTTGAACATATTTAAAAATGAAAAAAAGAGCACTTGAAAGTGATACAGCAACAGCCAAGCAATATCTCAAACTGTGTACCTGGGATGTTTTAACAAGTTTATTAACGTTTGATAAATTACTAACTTTGTTTGAATTCATTGGAAAACGATAAAATAATAATTTATTTATTATCTTCAGAGGACAATTGCATTTTTTATTATTTGAAAACCTGAACAACAACAACATCAACAACAACAGCAAAACATTACAGTTTGAGATATGCATTCATCTTAAGCTCTTTCCTTTGACAAGAACCATTGACAAGATGAGATATTAAAACTTGATGTCTGACGTTTACGAATAGGCAATGGTTTAATATATCATCGATCACCCGGCTTCAGCCTGAGATCAGAGAACTTTTATGTGAATCAACCAATGCGTTTTTATAAAATATTTTGCGACGTTTAACTTTTCGGTTGTTTGCACTATTTTGAGTTTGATGTTGATTTTAACATGTGTACTGGCTAGCCTTATTTTGCCAAACGTATAGGCAATTTAGATGACAGATATGTTATTCTATTAAGATTATTAATTATTATTAAAATATTTTCTAAATATTTGTCGTATGTTGTTGTGACACTAGAATCAAGATATGGTAAAACTGTTTGTTAATAACTACTTTCGATAGCTCTTGCTTCTGGCATTAACCTACATTTGTCTGACATAAATCAGGAAAAGTGTGGTTTATAAATGATGTAGTCAATTCAAGAAATGCATCAAATAAGTGTTCTAAATTATGTTTAGAAATAATTCAGTTTACATGTACAACTCGCGCGTCGAACATTGTTAACCGAAGCGTTTTTTTTAAACTGAAATCATACAGAGATAATGACATGAAGGAGGATGGACATTGAATTATGTGATACTTTAAAAACGCTCACCCTACTATAATATTGATTATGCCCTTTTTTTAAAACAAGGTCTCTTCATTTTGCGAACTGATAATTCACACTAGCATTTCATAAAAATGTTTGAACATATATATCATTGGCCCAGTCCAAAATACTAAGTTTGGTCTTGTATAAAATATCAAAATGACACAAGATGTTTGGGCATTTAGAGGTTTAAGGAAATTTCTAAGAGCCGCTACCTTATCAACCAAATGTCAAAACAAATACAAGGCTAGCAATAAATTGGTAATCAGCTTTAATTTGTAAATAGACGCGAAGATGAGACAAGTATAGCTATATTACTGTTTACATATCCCATGCTAAAAATCGTGACTTTTGTAATAAGATTAATTTTCGCATTGAGATATCCTGTTTAGGTTTACCAAGATATTCCTGCATCTAAAAATCTCTTTGATAAATGGCACAACGATCGAATGCAGATGTGGTCAATTCACTTCATCAGAGTTTATCTCTCAAGGCAGAAGTTTTTGTCTTTTAATTCCAAATTTTTAAAACTAATAAAACACAATCAATAGTTATGAAACACTTCGTATTTTAGTATATCTGTACAGAATCGACATACATTTTGGTGGTAGCACAAGCAAAGTGAACAAATACAATTGTAACTTTCTTCGTATCGCTTAGTATATAAAATGTTCGGCTTTGTCCGGAGCCGATACTATATTTCTTAACAATTAACAGCAAACCTTAAAACCTTCGATACCTTTCACCCGAAGCTCCGTATGGCAGAAAGCGAGGCACATCTACTTTAAGAGTCAATGCGTATTATACTAAATAAAGGTTTCCCACAAGAGTTTATTCCATTCTCGGATGTTTGCTCTACAATTGTCGACGAACATCAGAAACAACAAACACGTTTATGGTCGGCACAAAAATAGGGTCGTTCATATTGCAAACAAGCAACGTTTTTTATCTCTACATACGTCTCAACTGGGGCTCGAACTTTGTCATCTTTTGATGCGCCTTGAGTCAATCTTTTGACAGTTGTGCAACCACGGACCTAAATGCGTATGGGATGCCTTGATACCTTGTATCGTCATCAATCCCGATTATATATATACACAACGCAAGACAGATGTTCAAACAATAACGTTCGGAACTATAAAACCGCAATTCTACTGGAAACTACATTGTAGAAACATTAAACTATTTAATAAAGTCGGGTTAAGATATATTTTTGAATAAAATATGTAAGGATGCTTTTTCAGCCATCGGGTTTTGACATCTAAAAATTAAATCATAAATGCTGCTGCGTTATAAAATTATAATCATCCTGCCAAACCAGTTTGGTTTGTTGCATTATGTTTAGAAAACTAGTAGTTATCGTGTATATTGTATGGCAGTAGTATTTCATATAGAAACAAATTATATGCCTTTGGCGAAATTTAAATACAACAATAACAATTATGTTTCATGCAATTACTGTAAATCAGTTTTTTAATGCCCCATGGTAGGGCGTTGTTTTCCGTTAGAAAATAATGAAGACTGTCTCACTTTTGACCCAGTATAGGGAACGATTCGCTTTCAGTTTTCTATACAGTTTAAATGGATGACATAAATGGGATGCAACGTGAAAGGTAAAACATTAAAACAACAACAACACAACTACAACAAAAACAACAAAACAGCAGCAGCAACAACAACAACAACAACAACAGCAAGAACAGCAACAAGAACAGCAGCAGCAGCAACAACGAGAACAACAACTTCTATTGCGTTCAAGCATGTACATGCGTATGGGAAAACAAGTATTAATTCAACAAGTCGAAAAAATATAATACACATGTAACATATACAAGGTAAAATTATCAAAGAGAAGCTTATTAATTGAAATGATAATGTTAACATGGACGTTAACAAAATGTATGACAGTCTTTACGAAACAGAAACGTATATACTGGTAACGCCACGGGTAATTAAATTTGATCTAAATACCTCAAAGTGTATTAAACTGATGAAAGCGAAAGTGCAGTGTGTAGTCACTCTACAGCATATGTCATCAGCTGATACCAGCGTTTGTTCATAAGCTCGCATACGCAGATATACGTTAGGGGTACGATAGCCATATGCCGTGTACTTTTCAAATACGCTGACATACGTCGGTGTACGTTGTTTTACACAGAAGGTTATTGGGTATTGGACATACAGTGGTGTGGCATCATTCATTACCACTGATGAACAGCTTCAATAAAACCGAGGCTGCTGTTTTCTCGTGCAGGCTATGCTTCCTGAGGGCTTTCCCTTTCATCAGTTTAATGTTCAAAATAATTTAGCGTATGCGAGCGTATAGCTCGTTACGTTACTCATACGCTCACCACAAGCAAGGCATACGCTGAATACGTGAGACATATGCTAACGGTACGTTACTCATACGTTGGCATAAACAGTTTTCAGTTTAGCTGAAAATATATAAAGGGTTTCGTTTTCCCCATTTTCGTCAGTTGTAGACAGGGAGAAGTTGGAAGCCGCTCTTCTACAACGCCAATTTAATTTAAAAATTGACACTTCATTATATTAAACTAATTAGAAGACAACGGAGGAGCATGGGCCGAACACATTTTTTGCAGGAATCTTGACACCTCGGAGTCAAGTTTGGAAATGAAGGTACTCGAACAGTTCACAGTGGCGGTGCTTCTCATACGTTAGTTATATGTTCACATATGTTATGCATACGTTACTCATACGCTCGCACACGTTATGCATACGTTACTCATACGCTCTCATACCTTATGCATACGATACTGTTAGGCTTGCATACGCTACGCATACATTGATACACACTATACTGGGGGACCTTTGTCGATAGCTCGGGTTTGAACTCTCAAACGTTTTGCGTATAAGAAGTGTTGTTTTTCAAAATCGTCATACGCAATTCATACGTTCTATCATACTCTGTAGTGTGACTGCACCTTTAAAGCTAGTTATCTTTGTAAACACATTTTAACACTGGTGTATTAGTTTTGTTAATAATATCATCTCGAGAACCAGTTCAGAAGATAATTCAAATGATGATAAATGAGTTAACATTATTCAAGGCGTACGGATGTAATAACAGTAAACTTTTATAGTTTTATCATCTAAAACGATACATGATGATACAATGAATAAGCTGCTAGGAACTAAAACATCAGACATTTCAGATATTGCTCAAACCTACTTGCGCAAATAGATAGTGGATATTTTCTTACCCGTTATATTGTTGTATATTATTATGAAAATGTATTCTAATGAATGGATTTTGTTTGCTTTCTAAGGTTAACGTTATTCGTGTTTGATAATGATAGCATGAGCTAATTAACGCTGCCAAAATAAAGTCATAAAACGCATCGTATACGACAGTTTCTTTGTTAAGACAATTTATAAGAATTGCAATTCGATAGTTGCACATGCCAGACGTGCATTAATAGAAACGACCATTTTAACTAGATAATTCATGTGTTAAAAAAGAACAATATATATTCAACTATTTGATGTAGTTTTACATGTAATAATATTATGCTTTTATCCGTATGCATCTGTATTTTATGGCCAATTTAATGATGTAGACTGACATGTTAACCAGTGTTTATGTTGTTACTTCATCTACTAAAACACAGTCCATACCATATATTTTGCATATACAAAGTGTTCGACACTTTAAGGGCTAAATACAAAACTAATAATTCTTAGAAGAAAACGTCAACCTTTGTGACATATGGTAAAGCAAATAAGAATGCAGAATTTCCATTGGTACAGACTGAGGTTTGAAAAAGCATAAACATCTGGCTTAATTCATATAAGAGTAACTAAACCTAGTAGTACAATGTACAACTATAGTTTTCGGCCCAAACTTAAGCATACAAATAACGACACAACCTGCACTTTCATTTAATTTATTAGACCTTATGTGTTTTATTTTCTATATAGCCTATTTTGACTTCGGAGGGCAATATTTTACCGTCTCACCTCAATGTCACCCTCAAACAAACAAATGATATTGCTTCAAGGCCACCGGCCCATGCAAAAATACTTAACCATCACGTGCACAATGTCGTCTCGTGCGGTTGTATGTGTTCCGCAAATAGCGGAATAAATGCATTGCTTGAACAATATTGTCTTTAAAAGATGACATAAAATTAAAAAGACTTGTGTTTGGTATAGTAAAGTAAATAATGACCTCGCTGAGGGTAAGAGTGCACTTTTGTCAACCCTCGAAAACCACCGCCTCGGTTAACAGTTTTTCCTCGGGTTGACAAAATGCACTTCCACCCGAAATGCCATTATGAATATACAAATGTATTGTCGCCTTTCATTTAAGTATAATATCTCCTACATTTATTTTGACTTGATTAAGTCGAAACCCCGGCGTTCGAAACAACGTTTGCAAGCTGTCACCATCAGGACGCCAGTGACGGTGACTACCGACGTAGGGGACACGGTGGGGCTGCCATGTGTCATAGAAGGACAACTGAAAAATCAACTGAAAAAAAGGAAGAGCCCTCAGAAAGAATAGTCTGCTTAGAAAAAAATCTGCCTCGGCTTATTGGAACAAAAATGTTTTCTTTTGCAACGTGTATTGATGATCAGTTCTGTCAGTTCTGTCAGTTGTTGCTCGACATCTCGACTGCTTAGACATCTTCACCGGCCATCCGTTCCATGGTATCGGTGTTTGCTCCTTGGTTAAGAAATATTACTATGACATTCATTTTTCTTGTTAGTATTCAGGATTATTTAACACTAAAACATACTACACTTGTTAAGCGTTTCAGGCTTAAGGAACTTATCGAGTATGATAACCCTGGTATGCATTTGAACTTTATTACACCTGTTTGACTTCAAAATTGCTGATAAGATGTTTTATGAACAGTGGTATGTATATAAGCACCTTTTGGTAATAATAAAATTTATACACTTACTTAGCATTAACAGCCGAGAACACCTGCTAGGCATCATAATTCTGACATTCATTGTGACCTAAATGTAGTCATCTGTATTCTTAATATTTTAGAGTCACAACGCCGTTATGTACACATGTCAATATATCTATTTGTTTGGCAGGCGTTATGGCCTTTTTCGAAGTTTCATGAACAGTGATTACCCTTAGCAATTCATCCTTGAACATTTTAACCCCATACACTTACTTAGATTTAAGCAACAGAAAACACCTGCTTGGCGTGACATTCATTCTGACATTGTAGTCGGCAAAGGGACTGCATCATTGTAATGTTTTACGTAGCTGTGTACATATTTCTTAATGCACTGTTTGGCAGACGATATGGACTGATACATGTAAGTGGTCGATGATTCTAACTTTCGAAGACCCCCGAATTACTGACGACCTTCGCCTCAGTGTTGTGCGCCCAGACATCAGTAGCTGGAATCTTCAAATCCGTGGTGCGCAATTTTCTGATGGCGGCTAGTGTCATGTCAGCACATTTGCGGTCACATGATGAAGCGTTTTTCTAGTGGTCTATAGCTCTGAAGAAGCTACACAGATATGAAACAATTAACATTTAAGGGAAATGCTGGTTTGCACAACGGTATATATTCGCATAAAGGAATAAGGGACTTGTAAAAATTGTTTTTCACAAGATGTACCTCTTTACACTGATAAATATACACTGCAATAAATCAATGTGTGGAAAACATGTTATGTTTTTTTCTACTTATAATATGTTTGTCATCGTAAACAATTGAACTTCACAAATATCCTTTCTGATGCACCTTAAATAGTGTACCAGCATTTATTTATTATCGGTATTTATTACACATGAGCAAAACATACCTTCTGAAGTGGAAAATACCGTCAGTTGACATGTATGTACATTGTATATAGAATGTAGATCTACTGAAAAACAAAGACTCCGACTAGACAACGATGTTAGAGTAGTTTTGTTCTTTTGTCATTCTGTTTGTAATTTTATTACCATATTACATTGTGATGTGTACAAAAAGTGACAAAGGATCGCTGGTTAATCAACCCCTCATATGTGTATCTACTATAATATAAAAGGAAGGTTGTTCAAAAAAAAATGTTGTAAACAATGTGGACAAGTCAAGTTTATGGGCACCATGACAAAATGGCCCGTACAAAAACACACAGAACATCAAAAAACACAGAGTATACAAAGACGCAACAGACATTAAGAAATAACTATTTTTTGTGTTTTTCGGATTTTTCTGGGTTTTTTTTATTTTATAAGTACTCCCTTGATTTGGTGAGATAATGGCAATGACATGTCTACGCTTATTTTGAAGGAGGGGTGCGTAGTATAAATTAAACGAAAACAGAAAACCGACAAAGCAAGTAGGATTAAGTTAAAGGGCACAATGAAAAACAGGCCTGTACAAAACAAGGCACACGTGAAAATATTGGTTTTTATGATCACTTGTGGAATTTATATACACCAGCATTCAGGCGAGGAAACTTGACTTGGTTGTTGACTTTATATTTGTGTAGTGTGAATATAGAATCCTTTGTAATCAAATGCACTTACCATTTCTGTAATGGTTTAAAAAGCTAATTATTTAAACTCTGACAAATGCGTTTTATCAATATAAGAGGAAAACGTCTTTAGAATGTCTAAACACTGACAAAGACAGACGTTGTAAAATGAGTATGACACCCATCCGCCGCGGCCAAAATGACTAGTAAAGGATCATTTACAAGCATTATTACGCACCTATCTACCACGAAAAATCAAACTAACCGATATCTGGATACCCCAAAAATTCATTAGAACCTTAACAAAATGTAGTACAAAGAATAAACTAGTATAGCGAAAGTAATGGTAGTTTAGTATGTCAAGTGACATCGTTAACGAATTTGTCACAAACTAATTCATTCCATCCAATACAAGAAACACATATTCTTTTTGGCTTAATCAATTAACCACCTGAATTGGTTCAATCTAGCGATGAATTTAGGATACAAAACATTGCAACACTGGTTTGTACTTATATATCAGTGTATCATAGCTCAAAGACATATACTTTTAATTTGTAAAACGTCAAACTGTTTTCCACAAATGTCAACTTTGGTATTACTTGTATATTTAAGGAGGTCAGTAGAAGAGTCGGTTTGCTAATCGCGGTATGGTTCACTTTACATTTAGGTTTTGCAATATTCTCACTTAAAAGCACTTTACCATACATCACACGTGCTTAGGTTTAGAAATCTAGAATTGCTTACAATTGAAACAACTTGCCAGAGTAACATCCATTTGTATGCTAACCATGTCCCAAACCACTATAATTGTATCAATTATAATTTATATTCAATCTGCAAAATAAATCTAAACATGATGCATGATATATTATACTAATATTTATATGACCCAGGATCAATAGAGTGACATTTTGCTATAAGACTAATTTACACAAATAGGTTTCCTGTAAAAAATGAGTCTAGGAATTCCTGCTCGTTACATCTCAACACTTTGATGGATAGTCTAATGAGTGGATGCATATGTGGGCAATTTACTCCAGTACGTGTGAAAACAGGAAACGCCATTCGATTTCTTGATACATTTTTGTCTTGTTTTTTGTACTGTACGAGGAACTACGCTGCGTCATTGTTAATTTGTACCAAGAACATGTATATGAAAAACATGTAGGTTTTCGATAATTTCGGTAAATGTGTTTGTCATAGTAATGACTGCATCGTCGAATTCGTGATTGTCAAACATAGAATAGATGTCAGGGTAGCCGTGTATGTAGGAATCACGTTATGTTCAACATGTTCTGCATGAACCAGAAATCAGATGAAACCCTTCATATGTGTTTGTTTAGAGTGTCAACATCATAAGCTGTTTGCATGTTTAACTGTCGTTACTTATACAAAACACATAGGCAAATAGTAATGTATTTTTCTTTATTACAGATAACCCATTCATAACTATACATTTTCATTTTGTCCACAATGATCACAAGAATATTCAAACGTACAGTACACAACATGTAAATATCAAACAAACCCATGTTTAAATATCACACGTTTCATCTGGTTTATATATTTATGATAAAACATTTTACACACACTTCTTGAATGACATAAACAATTTAGTTTTTAATTCATGAGAAAAAATACATTTTTTGCCATGTCTGCCGAAACTGAAATCACAAGGTAGATGCATGTCTAACTAGAAGTGTTTGAGTGTATTTCGAATGTACATCATATGATTAGTTATTTTTGTAGCAGACCTTGTTATCTAGATTATCCAATTTTACTCCGGCAATTCCCAAACACCACTTGTACATTGTCATTCAAAAAATGATACTTAACACTAATCTACAACAAATCAGTTATGGTAAAGACTAGGCCATATTACTACAAAGTCAAATTACAAACACAACATATATCTTTGATGTATACGACTTCACAGAGTTCGACTATGCACTTTATGATAATTCACTGCTTAGAATGGCTCAATATGGCAATTTATATGAATAATTTACTTAAATTTGTATGGATGAAATGAGACAAATGACAAAATAACACAGCTTTTAGCGTGATCCACTAGATTTGGTTATTGTTTGCAAGTTAGTCTAAACTGAAATCAAGTTAACAACCCATGCCGGATCGTTCCGAAGGCTGAGAGCACACTGGTGATAATGTAAAGCAAGAGTGTAGGGCTTGAGCGAGTGGGCGTGGCCAAATTGCAGCCGTCTGTATCACATAGATAGGCGCACTTGTAGACGTTTTTTCCATCCATTTCTTCGTTACTACATGTCTTTTCAGTCGTATAATTGCCGACGTAACAGCCACGGTTAACAAGGTCTTCAGAGACGGTATCTGAAATCAGTTGGTATTTTAGGTTAGTTTAAGTTAATGGGTTTGAAAAAAATACTTTGGCAAACAAAGTCAAATGTAAAGACAGACAAAAACAACTCTTGACATGTACACTTTTCAACAGTTTCAAATCGACAGCTTACGAAGTCAAAGAGTTTTGGCCCAGACAACAAAGTATGCACATTTACAATGGGCAATATCTTCGGACAAATATGGTATTCTTCATAATAAAAGTGGCCTCCTTTGAAGTTTACGTCAATAGCTTACAAAGTAATATAGCATTAATATATAAACACAACAAATGGCAATAACTCCAGATCTAGAAGGTCATTAGAGGATTTTAACAGTATCTTCCTCTTAGATCTATCACCGTTTGACGTTTAGAGACATAAGCTTACTTTGTGTATGGCCTGAACAAAACGTAAGTATAATATAAACTAACTCAAGAAGTACGAGTTACATAGTAAGAGTTCTTTTCGACCTCCGTCTAAATTAGTGTAAGTACTATGTGTAAAACTATTTCTCGTTCTCAATTGTAATGAAATACTTTTCAAAAATGTTGTTTGACTCTCATGTCTTTATTATTTTGCTTTTTCTATCTTCAGCCGGACGTATTTTGACGTTTATTGGAAAATAATATTATTCTTATTATTCATGCAAATGGGCTAGTTATGCAGAAGTATACGACTTGCAAGAATATCCTTGTATCCATTATCATTTACATGTAGTCATTAAACCGTTACTTTTATTGCATAGTTATAATGATAAAACATCATTGCTGTACAAACTTCCACTTACTCCATTGTTTGTACATTAAATAGAACATTGAGTAAACTATGCAATATTTCAATTACATTTGTAACTATCAACGGATCATAAAACTGTTTAATTTACAATAAATAAATAAATAAAACAAGAGCGTAAACTCACTCAAAATTTTGGCCTCCATCTTGAAACAGTATGTAGTGTGCATTTGACAGGGCTCTGGCTCGAGGCTACCGTCCAAACATGCCTTCGTGTGGTAGGAAAAACACTGCTGGCACTTAAGGCACTCTCCTGAAAATCACCAAAACACAATTCAATTGAGTGAGATGTTATACACACGCATAAG